>Ga0265298_10003451_pt1 | contig 20878 bp, 17 predicted proteins | sample AusTroGonzalo_MG_3_FD_193486 | JGI IMG/M metagenome (GOLD analysis project Ga0265298, IMG submission 193486) | Bovine rumen microbial communities from tropical cattle in Woodstock, Queensland, Australia - Gonzalo_01 | ecosystem: Host-associated > Mammals > Digestive system > Stomach > Rumen ... | reverse complement strand
CACAGATAGAAGTCGTTACGGAAGGGATTCTGACAAGGATGCTTACGGACGATCCTGGGCTGGAGGGCGTCTCGACGGTCATCTTCGACGAAATCCACGAAAGAAGCCTCAGCGCCGATGTCGCCCCGGCCCTGACCCGCGCCTCCAAAGCCCTTCTGCGGCCGGACCTGCGCATCGTCCTGATGTCCGCCACCCTGGATACCGAAGCCCTCTGCAAGACGCTCGACGCACCGCTAGTCGCCGGCGAAGGGCGCCTCTACCCCGTCGAACTGTACTACAGCGCGTCGGACCCGCAGATGGAAAAGCTCGAAGAGGAAGTCGCCAAAAAGGTGCGGGAAGCGCTCCGTTCAGCGGAAGGAAACATTCTCGCCTTCCTTCCGGGAGAAAGGTCGATCAAACGCTGCGCCGCCCTGCTGGGCAGCCTGCCGGAGTCCGTCCGCGTCCTGCCGCTCTACGGACTTTTGCCCTTCAAAGAACAGCAGGAGGCCGTCGCACCATCACAGGCAGGCTATCGGAAAGTGGTCCTGGCTACCCCCGTCGCCGAAACCTCGCTCACCATCGAAGGCGTACGCACCGTCATTGATTCAGGGCTCTGCCGCCGGCCGATTTTCGACGAGCGAAGCGCCCTGAGCCGCCTGGAGACAGTCCGGATCAGCGCCGATATGGCCGAGCAACGCTGCGGACGCGCTGGCAGGACTGCCAGCGGAACCTGCTACCGGCTCTGGTCCAAGGCCACCCAGGAGCGGATGGCCCCGACCCGCCAGCCAGAAATCCTTGAAGCGGACCTGACGGGAACGGTGCTGGATATCGCCGCCTGGGGCGAATCGCAGCCGGAGCGGCTTCCCTGGCTGACTCCTCCGCCGCCGGAGCGCATTGCCGCCGCGAAGAAACTGCTCGCCGCACTGGGGGCCATCGACGGGAAAGGGAACATTACCCGCCACGGCAAAGCGATGGCCGCGCTCCCCTGCCATCCCCGCATCGCCAATATGATATTGCGGGCGGAAACGCCTGAGAATAAATCGCTTGCCACCGATATTGCCTCCCTGCTGGACGACCGGGATCCTATGCCCCAATGCAACGAAGCGGGCATAGACCTGCGCATTCAGGGACTGCGCCGCGCCCGAAGGCAGAAGGGCGAAGGCGGCGCCTGGGCCACGCTCATCCGCAGCGCGCAGCAATACCGCAGCATCGCCGGAGCAAAGGAGGACAACGGCAGCGTCAATCCCTTCGAATGCGGGAGCCTGCTTTGCGCGGCCTATCCCGAACGCATCGGCAAAAGGATGGAAGAAGGGCACGGAAAATTCCTGCTCGCCTCCGAAGGCAGCGCGAGTGTGGACGGCGCGGACCCGCTCGCAGCGTCGGACTGGATTGTCGCGGCCAGCCTGAATGCGGCAAAAGGAAGCACAGGTCGCATTTTCCTCGCCGCTCCGGTCGATAAGGAAGACTTGCGTGCAATGGCCAGGAGGCGGGATTGCGTCGGCTGGAACCATCGGGACGGAGCCGTGAACGCCCGGCGGGAATGGCGCATCGGCCATCTGCTGATCGGGCAGCAGCCCCTTTCCGACGTTCCCCGCGAACAGTTGCTGGAAGCCCTGTGCGAAGCCGCCCGCAAGGAAGGCCGCTCGCTTTTCGACTTTTCGGACGAAGTGACGCAAATCCAGCGCCGTATCGGCACACTAGCCGCCTGGCATCCGGAACTGGAACTGCCTTCCGTCGATACGGAAGCCCTGCTCGCCTGCCCCGAAAAGTGGCTTCCCGCGCTTGCGCCGCCCACGCTGAATATTCCTTCCCTGAAAAAGACCGACCTCTGCGCCGCCATTCTCAGTCTGCTGGATTACAAGCAGATGCAGGCGCTTGATCGCCTTGTTCCCAGCCATATCTCCCTGCCCGGCGGTAAACGGATCCGGCTGGAATACCGACAGGGGGCCGAAGCCCCTGTCCTGCGAGTGCGCTTACAGGAATGCTTCGGCCTCCTCGATACCCCTACGGTGGACGACGGCAGGAAAAAAGTACTGATGGAACTGCTCTCTCCGGGGTACAAGCCCGTCCAGTTGACTACCGACCTGCGGAGTTTCTGGAGCGGGACCTATTTTGAAGTGCGCGCGGAACTGCGCCGCCGCTATCCCAAGCATTCCTGGCCGGACCATCCGGCAGAAGAAAAGAAAGGAAGCGGCAAGGCGAACTAGTCCGTCTCGTGCCAGAACTTCAGTTTCAACTGTTTGCTGCCGTTCTTCAATGTAGCCTTGTCGCCGTTATCCGTAACGGTAATGCTCCAAGTACCGTTCAGGGCTTTGTAGTCGCTGTCCATTACTATGGTGGCACCGCTACTGCTCCAGGTCAGTTTCCCGTTCTGGAAGGTATAGATACCCAGTTTATCCTGCTTCCCGGTATATTTATTACCGCTGAGCTGTACCTGACAGTCCACGGTTTTACCGACCTTCTGGCTGCCGAATTTGGATTCCGCGATAATGAAGGCGGTGAAGGCCTTCTCCGCATCGGCATCTCCAAGGGTGCAGGCCCCGTCTTTGCTGTACGAGAAACCCTTGATGGTCGGGGAGAGCTTGGTCATCTCGTCAATCTTAGCGTCGATATTACAGGCAAATAACAGCGGCATAGCAGCCAAAAGAATGAGAAGTTTTTTCATAACAAATAAATTTATTGATTTCTGTGCAAATTTAGCCAAAATTTTCGAGAACTTTTCCTTGATCCCCCGTCCCGGCAAATCGTTACGAAAATGAGAAATGGATTATCAAGAATGAGAATAGCTCCTCCCCGTCATCTATCTATTTTCGTAAAAAATATACAAGATGAAACGCTTCACAATCCTTTTTGCAGCCTCCCTGCTGCTCTTTGCCTGTGCGAAAAAAGCACCTGTAGTCGATCCTGATGATGTCGAAGATGAAGTGACCGTTCCGGAAGGATCTGTGGATTTGGGAATCGTCCTTTCCCGGCCGGACGGCACGACCTATCACGTTTTCTGGGCAGAGTGCAACGTGGGCGCTTCCAAACCGGAGGAATACGGAGACTTTTTCGCCTGGGGAGAGACGGCGACCAAATCTTCCTTCACGCCTGCGAATTATAAATGGAAAACGGGATATCCAAATGCGGAACTGGCAGCAGAGGACGATGCGGCCTATGTGAATATGGGGCCGCAATGGAGAACTCCTTCCAAGGAGCAGATGAACGCCCTCAGGACGGAATGCCGCTGGGAAAAAGGAAGCCTTAACGGCGTTGCCGGGTACTATGTAGTCGGGAAGAATGACAATAAAATCTTCCTCCCCTTTGCCGGCTATATGTACCGTTCCGAAAATCAGGGCGTCGTGAGTTCCGGGAACTGGTGGTCCCGTTCCAGGAACAGCGAGGAAGGTTCCAATATTTACTATATGGGGATTGATTATTCGCATAGCCTCACCGAATATACCAACCATACCTCTCCCCAGAACGGATGCTCTGTCCGCGCCGTTTATAACAACGAATAGGACTTTCTGAAAAAATGGTCTAAATTTGCGGATAATGATTTCCGCTTTATCTCTTTTGCTCATATTGACTGCCTTCACGCCTGTCGGGGTGGAGCGTCTGCCGGATATGCAGGTGCCGCGGGCAGGTCACGCTTTCATTGCGTCGGATGATGACGTTCTGGTGGCGATAGGCGGGCATACGACGGGATTCGTGCGTACGCAGACAGCGGAAGAATACAAAAGCGGTCGTTGGCAAGCCCTTCCTGCCCCTCTCTATCCGCACGATTGCGGTTTCTGCCTGCGTCAGCGCGACGGCGCCTTTCTTTTGGGCGGAGGCCTGGGAGAGGATTTCGGCATAGGACAGAGTTTTGGTATCGAGCGCTATATACCGGACTCGAGACGATTCTCGGCCGTGGGAATCCTGGACCGGGCCAGGGCCTTTGCAAGTGCCATTGAGTTGCAGGACGGCAGCATCGCCGTGTGCGGGAATCTCCACGCAGAGGACGCGCTCGCCATTCTGGATACCGCTACCCTGGGGACCAGGATGGATGCGCCGTTGACCTGTCCGGTCAGTACGGGCAGTTGCCGTCCCTGGTTGTTTGAAACTTCAGACGGAAATGTGCTGGTGCTGGGCAGGGGGCTGGACGACTATTGCCGGCCCGTACCCTGTACGCTGAACAGTTGGCGGGGAAAAACGCCGCCGAGTCCCGTTCCGGACGACTGGATGCCCATAGGGTCGGCAAACGGCAATTCCCGCAGTGAAATTGCCCCGTATTCCTATCTGGTGCCCTTGATGAAGCGGGACAGTAGCGCCTATGCCATACTTTTCGTACAGGATGGAAAATTCTCCAACCTCGAAACTGACCACCCCTTCCCAGTGAAAGGGATAGACGGCGGCAAATGCTGGTGGGAGACGCTTTATGCGGACGAGGCCTCCCGTTGCGCCTGGCTTACCGGACGGGACGTTCCGGGCCGCTTTTATCTGGCGAAAATTGATTGTGTCCCCGCTTTCGACGGGAAGAAAGCAGCAGTTACATTTTACTGCACGCCGGAAAAGGTTGCAGGCTTGCCGCGCGGCGACTGGAATGTCGCCGTACTTTCCGGCGGAAAGATTGCTATGGCCGGTGGATACAGCAAGTGGGAAGGAGGAAATTTTTCCCCGGTCGCATCGGCGTGGATATTCCATACGGAAGTTTCCCAAAAAGGCGGCTTGCCTTGGTGGGCCTGGGCAGCGGGAGCCTTCCTTGCGCTCTGTGCAGTTGTTTTTGCTTTTGTCCGCAGAAAGACACGATGCAGGAAGCCCGACGCCGGGAATACCTCCTTCACCGATATGATGACCCGTATCCGGTATCTTATGGAGGAAAAGCAGTTTTTCCGCAAGCCGGATCTGAAGGTGGAAGACATCGCCTCGGAACTGGGGACCAATGTGGCCTATGTCCGCGGCTGCATTGTCGGAATGCAGGGGGGCTCGTTCAAGGATTTTGTGAATGGTTACCGCGTGCGCCACGTTCAGCGACTTCTCCTGGAACACCCCGATGCTAAAATCAATCTGCTCGCTGAGGAAGCCGGTTTCTCCAGTACGGCTACTTTCTATCGTTGCTTCTCTGCGATATCTGGCTGCTCGCCCACGGAGTGGTTGAACCAACAGAATATTCCGAAATAATTCCTATCTTTGCAGCGCGATTGCCCAGGACGGGCAGTCAAGTGTAACAGGCACCACTTAAAAAACTGCAAAGATGAATCAAAAACATTCGACGGCATTTCTGCTGCTGGCCATACTCTTCGTAGTATGCTTCGTTTCCTCCAATCTGTTTGCGAGTAAGATTGTCTGCCTTCTGGGCGTGAATTTGCCCGGCGCGGTCATCGTCTTTCCCCTTTCGTACATCATCGGCGACTGCCTGACCGAGGTCTGGGGCTTCAAAAAGGCGCAACTTGTCATCTGGACGGCGTTCGCGATGAATCTGCTCGTCATTCTTTTCGGACTGCTCATCGTGCATCTTCCGGCGGCCTCTTTCTGGGACGGCGGTCCGCATTTTGACTATATGTTTAATCTGGCCCCGCGGATCGCGGCGGCTTCGTTGCTGGCCTTTTGGGCGGGCTCGACGCTCAATTCGATGGTGCTCAGCAAGATGAAAGTGGCCGATAAGGGAAAACGCTTCGGCGTACGCGCCATCCTTTCCTCCATCGTCGGAGAGTTTGCGGATTCGCTGATTTTTATGCCCATCGCCTTCTTCGGCGCCCCTGTCTCTTCCCTGCTCCCGATGATGCTGGCGCAGGTCAGTTTCAAAGTCATTTACGAAATCATCATCCTGCCGCTCACCAGCCTGATAGTCAGCAGGCTGAAACAATATGAACAGACCGATACCTTTGACAACGGTATCTCCTATAATCCATTTAGTCTCTCATGAACAAGCGCAAAGACGAAGGCCTGAAGGCCCTGGGAAGAAAAACAGAATACAGGACGGAGTACGACCCTTCCGCCCTCGAAGCCTTTGAAAACCAACACCCTGACAACGATTACTGGGTTCGTTTCAACTGCCCGGAATTCACCAGCGTCTGCCCCATCACCGGACAGCCGGACTTCGCGGAAATCCGCATCAGTTACCTTCCCGACAAGCGGATGGTCGAGAGCAAGAGCCTGAAACTCTACCTGCTCAGTTTCCGCAATTACGGCGCCTTCCACGAGGACTGCGTGAATATGATTATGAAGGACCTCATCGCCCTGATGGATCCCAAGTACATCGAGGTGACGGGCTTCTTCTCCCCGCGCGGCGGCATCAGCATCCACCCCTACGCCAATTACGGCCGGCCGGGCACCAAGTACGAAAAACTCGCCGAACAGCGTCTTTACACCCGCGAAGGCTGATTTTTGCGCAAACGGGATTTTATTCTTAAATTGCACGCTTAAATTGATTATCCGTGCATTACGACGTTTTTATCAGTTATTCCCGCAAGGACAGCAAGGCGGCTAAGGCCATCTGTGATGCGTTGTCCAAAGCCGGACTTACTTATTTCATCGACTTGGAAGGCATTAGCGGCGGGGCGAATTTCCCGGACATCCTGGCCAAATCGATAGACGCTTCGTCTGTTTTCCTCCTGCTCGCCGGAAAGAATTCCTACGCGTCCAAATTCACCATGTCAGAAGTGCTCTATGCGTTCAACCACAAACGCATAGGCTGCATCATTCCCTGGCTGTTGGACGATGAACCCATGCCGGCAGATATCGAGTTCCTGCTGGGCAATGTCAACTGGCTGGACAGCCGCAGTCATTCCCTGGATGAACTGATAGAAGCCATCCAGCAGGCCATTGCCAATCCTTCCATGGGCTTCGGAAAGACAAAGAAGGATAACAAATGGCAAAAGTGGTTGTTCCTCCCGATCCTTCCGGCGATACTGCTCGGTCTGGGGCTTTACACGCATATCCAGAAAAAACGCGCAGAAAATGTGGTCCATGAAAATCTATGCGCCTATGAAGGGAATATTGCCCGCGCGGATTCCCTGATCGGCCTCGCCGCCACGCTCAAAGACCGCCCGAATACGGTGGAGACTACCCTGCAGCAGATTTCCGCACTCAAGCAGGCAGATTCCTGTCTCAATACTTCAGACAACATCGCCGTATTGTACAAAGGAACGCCGGAGTACGTCCGCTTCAGCGAGCCTACTGACAAGAGACACTTCACCATCAAGGCCCGCCTCGATTCCATGTACACGGTCTGGCTCAACCAGGCCCGGGATGCCTACACATTCTGGGAGGACAGTCCTGCTGAAGCTGAATATGCCCTGATGTGTGCCAATTATGCTCTCTCCATCAGAGAGAGTAACGAACTGCGTATTATGAAAAATAAACTGGAGAAGAAATGATAAAGCGATTTGTCTTGATTTTGCTCTCCCTGCTTTTGGTGCAGGGTATCTGCATGGCCGGCATCTTCGAAGACCGCTGCAAACGGGCGGAAGAACTTCGCTCCCAGAAACTCTGGTATAAAGCCATTGAGGTCCTGCAATCGGCAAAAAAAGTGGCTGGCATTACACCGGCACAGACCGAGACGGCAGACCGTCTCATCCGACAGTGTCGGGCAGAAATCGCCAAGTCCAAAGAATTGAAACTCGCTGAAAGCCGGATTGAAGCGGGAGCCTCCGGTTCCGCGAACCGCATCGAAGTAACGGCCGGACAGAGTTGGAAAATCAGCCAGTGCCCCGAATGGTGCATCGCTACGGCAGAGCCCGGCGCCCTGCTGGTGAGCGTCGAAGCCAATCCTGAACTTAAACCGCGCAATGGAATCATCGAGATCGCGATGGGAAAAATCACGGCGAAACTGGAAATCGCGCAGGCAGAACGGCCGCTTGTATCGGAAAACGTGGTGATCCGCTCCATCCCCGACAAGGCACTCATCCGCATTGATGACGAGCAGGGAACGCTGAAAAACAGGTTTACCCTTACCGAAGGCAGGCATATCATCCGCCTGGAAAAAGACGGGTATATGAAAAGGGATACCGTCGTGACCGTCAGCCCCTCTTCCCCGTCAGACACGACCTATGTCTTCCGGCTCGACAGGGAATTTGCAACGCTTTCCGTCAACATTTCGCCCGCCACGGGCTATGAATTCACCGAGTGGCCTGTCCTGGAAATAAACGGCAACCCCATAGACCTGCATCCCCGGACCCTGCACAACTTCGACAATGACCAGCCCATTGCCTGGTATGCCCTGTACGAAGGGAACGAGATTCCTCTCCGGTACTATGACGATTACAAACTGAAAGTATCCGCGGACGGATTCCGTACGCAAACTCGCGAAATAGCCCTGGACCAGGAAAACAACAGTCTGTCCCTGGATTTTGAACTGGCTCCCCTATGCGGCACATTCAGCCTCAAGGACGAAGAAAATGCAGCCGGGGCAAAAGTATTGATTGACGGAGAAGAGGCCGGAGAGATTCCGATGACCGGCAAGACCATGAAATGCGGTCAGTATAAGATCAGGATCGTCAAACCCGGTTACCGGACCGCGAAAGAAGAGTACGACCTACGGATAGAAGAGGACATGGAGACGGCCCTTGCCATCAGCATGTTCCCTTTCAGTTCCTATTATATCACTTCCGAGCCGGCATATTGTAAGGTGTTCGTGGACGGGGTTCCGGCAGGTACCACTCCGGTTTCCGTGCCTATGAAGGAAGGAGAACATGCCCTTACCATTATCAAGGATGGATATTTTCCGGAGACGAAGATAATTACCACAGATCTTAGTGAACTCTCCCACCCCGTGAATGTGTCCCTGGAAAAGGCCTGGCCACTGACCATCCGCTCGGGCAAGGACTCTTACGACCTGATGATATCGAAGGGACGTGGAAAGGACAAAAAGGTCTATTACGACGCGCTTACGACCCCTGTTACATTACAACTGCCCTTGAGCAAGACACGCTACAATGTCAAACTTACCCGATACGGAAAACGCTGCATGTACCGGGGGAAATTCCGTTTTGACGACGAAAAGAAGAACCAGATCAATCTGCTCAGTTGGACCAACGGGGTTTCCCTGTTGAATGCAGACTGGTATCTTATGCGGGCACCTCAGTTCAGTTATAATGAAACGGAAGACCTCAGTTGGTCTTATAACCGGATTGCCGACATCAGCCTCGGCACCGTCCCCATCGTCCGTGGTCTGTCAACTTCCGTGGCAAAGGGCAGTTTATTCTGGGAATCCGTTCATACGGAAGGGCATGGTCCTATGGTGATTCCGGCGTTGACGATCCTCTTCCTCAACGGAGATTTCCGGATGGGCGGCGCCATTTTCCAGTATATGGATGTCAACCTGCTCGCCTCCTACGCCTGGTATCCCAATGTAAGCAGTTTCATGTATTTCACGCATATGTCCGGACACGATATCTTTCTCGGACTTGAGCTTAATTCCCGCATTCCCATCTTCAACCTGCATCTCAAGGCAGGACTCCAGGCCTTCTACGGCCAGGCCAACCTCCTTCGGGAAGGCACGACGAAGATTTTTGACGTCAAACCGTACAACGTGCCCATACAGGATTTCAAATTCGTGATTTCCGCCGGCTTCACCTTGGGCACAAACCGGTCCCGTGGACAAAGCATTTTGAGAATCTTCTAATCTGTGATGATGAAAGCATCCGGCATAGCTCTCGGCTCCAATCTGAAACTGCTGATCCAGCGCGCGCTCTCCAAGGGCGGGTTCTCCCAGTTTCTCGTTCCGTTCTGCATAGCAGTCATTTTCTGGCTGCTGTTCGTGGCTTTCCTGAAGTTCATGATTATGGCCGACATCGCCACGATGTCAGAACTCCAGTCGCTGCGTAAGGATCTGGGAGATCTCGGCATCTTCGAAATAGCCTTTTATCACCTCTTTGCCAGCGGCGACATCGACCAGTTGTCCGTCGGTCCTGGCTGGCTGATCGTCATTATCGGAGCATTACTGGTGGCGTCCGTCACTTCGGTCTTCACCAATTTCTTTGAAAAGCTATCAAAGGATTATCTGGATGGGCATTCCGATTACCGCGTAAAAGGCCACACTGCCGTTTTGGGCTTTCATTCTGCGGTACCGGAATTAATCCGGAGGATGATGGATGAAGGACGAAGCACCTACTTCCTGGTCCTGACTAGCGATGTCCGTCAAGCCCGTTCCGTCCTGCGCTCTGCACTCGGAAAGAAAAGAATGCGGCGTGTATTGCTCCTTTGCGGAGACATGGCTTCTTCGGAAGACTTGAAACGAATGCAGCTCTCCCGGGCGGTCGAACTCCACATTGCTGGCGATGCTTCAGCCGGCAAGGCCGGTGATGAAAAATGCATCCGCTGCCTGAAGAATGCCTCCAGTGCACTGAAAGGAAGGACTGCCGTTCCCTGTTTCCTGCTGTTGGAAAGCAGTGCTACCCTCCCCGCCCTGCAGCGGATGGACACCGTAGGAGACACACTGGCACTCTTCCCGATGAGCCAGCCCGATATGTGGGCACATAAACTGTTTTTAGGAAAGGACGCCGTCCCCTTCGAGGGACCGGAGGGTATGCGGCCCGATGCTTCGGACCACGTCCACCTGATCATCTTCGGCATGTCCGCTCACGGTCTGGCGCTCGCCCGGGAAGCGGCACTTCTTGCCCATTATCCCAATCACATCCTTCAAGCTCAGCAGCGTACCCGGATCAGTTTTATCGATCCCTGCGCCGAAGAAAGGATGCAAGCCCTGTCTTGTGAACTGGAAGGGATGTTTTCCCTCTGCCGCAAGCGTTTTATTCCGGCCGGGACGCCCGTCGGAAAGACGGCCTGGGTTATGCCCTCGCAAACACAGCTGGGCGATGATTTTATGGACCTGGAATGGGAATTCATCAACGGCTCTGTCCAAACCCCGTCCGTCAGGGAATACCTGGATGAATCCGCCCGTGATTCCCACACGCGATTGACCGTCGCCGTTTGCATCGAGGATGATGCCGCTGCTTTGGATACGGCACTTAAACTACCTGAAAGTGTGTTGGAATCCGCCTTGCAGATTCCGGTGCTCCAAAAGGAAGGGGATGCCAGCCTGGCCCTGTTGGCAGAAGCCACTACCGTATCCGAACGCAGATTCCGGAAATTCAAGGCCTTTGGGATGAAAACGGCGGCCTGCGACCTTCCGCTGATCCGGACCCTGATTGCGGAAGCGGCCCAACTTGAAAAAGCACCGGGAAAAACCGCAGAACCCCTCTCCAAGTCCGAAGCGGCCAGGATGTGGTCGAATCTCTACAACACGGCACACGCAAGCGTTAAAAGAAGGAGTGCAGCAGCCTCTGCAGACTGGAACGGAAATCTGGAAGAACTCCTCGCCCGAACGGAACACGCCCGCTGGAATGCGGAACAACTGCTGCTGGGATTCCGACCGCTGACCCTCGAAGAACAAGCCTACGTCCTCGCTGACGAGGCGCAATTCGCCACCCGCAAAGCAGAACTGAAACGGGAACGCCTGGCGCATCTGGACATCTGCTCCTGGGAGCGCCTGAACGAAATCGACCCGGTATCCGTCACTTATGATTTCAACCTGGTAAAACAAACACTAAAGCATTGACCTATGGCAAACAAACCCATGAATACCGAACTGCTTGACCGCGCGATTATCTTTGCAGTCAAAGCGCACGCAGGAACGGAACGCCGTGGAAAAGGCTTCCCCTACATCGTCCACCCGATGGAGGCGGTGGAAATCGTCGCGACGATAACACCGGACCAGGAACTGCTTGCAGCGGCTGCCCTGCACGATACCGTCGAAGACACGGACGTGACCGTCGAGCAGATCCGCGCTGAATTCGGCGACCGCATCGCGGCTCTGGTCGCTTCGGAGAGCGATACCTTCGAAGCGGGCGTAAGCGAAGAAGACAGTTGGCATTCGCGCAAAAAGGCTGCCATCGACCGGCTTGCCGCCGCTTCGCACGATGCTAAGATCGTCGCTATGGGCGACAAACTCTCGAATATGCGCGCCATTGCGCGGGATTACGCGGTCAAGGGAGACGAACTCTGGAAAATCTTCCACGCCAAGGATCCGAAGGACCACGAGTGGCACTACCGCGGCCTGGCCGATTCACTCCGTGAACTTTCCGACACCTTTGCCTTCCAAGAGTTCGAAGCCCTTATCAACCAGGTCTTCGGAAAGCGCTAAATCTTTTCCAATAACTCCCTGAGGATGGCGTACGAACTGTCCCCCATCTCCTTCCAGAAGTTCTCGTAACTGCTGATCTGGGCATCGTGACTGGTATGCACGTCACTGACCAGGCGGAAACTCAGGAACGGAACACCGTAATGCAGGCATACCTGCGCGATCGCCGCCGATTCCATATCGACGGCCAGGGCATCCGGAAACATCTCCAGCACCTTCGCATCCTCCTCCGGGTGCTCGAAAAAGCGGTCTCCTGTACAAATCAGGCCGAAATGCATCTTCCGCTCCCGCTGCAGGCTGCGGGCGGCAGAAAGCAGTTTCGGATCCGCATCGAAGCGCTGCGGCAGACCCTGCACCTGGCCCGGAAGGTTCCCCTCACCGCACCAGACATCGTGATACGCGGTCTGCGCTCCCACGACGACATCGAACAAGTCCAGGCCGGGAGCGAGCGCCCCCGCACAGCCGGAATTGATGATACAGTCCGGCCGCTCGGTAAGAATCATTTCCGTCGCCAGCCGTGCCGCCGAGACCTTTCCGATACCGGAGCGTTTCACACCCTGGATTCCGGCACGCTGCAAGGCCTCGTACTCGGAACTCATTGCAACAATTAATCCTGCTTTCATAAGCGCAAATGTACACTTAATATTTGGAAAAGCGTCGGAAGTTGCGTATTTTTCGCCCCCGAAATGAAAGCACAGAAGATCTATCAATCCCTTACGGAACTCGTTGGCGGCACTCCCCTTCTGCGGATTGCCGGTCTGGAAGGCCAGAAAGCCGAACTTCTCGTCAAACTGGAATATTTCAACCCCGGCGGCAGCGCCAAGGACCGTATCGCCCTGGCCATGATCCGGGACGCCGAGCAAAAAGGCATCCTGAAAGAAGGCGCGACGATTATCGAACCCACGAGCGGAAACACCGGTATCGGACTTGCCTGGGTCGGCCGCAGCCTGGGCTACGAAGTGGTTCTGACGATGCCCGAAACGATGAGCCGCGAGCGCCGCAGCCTGCTGAAGGCCCTGGGCGCACGCATCGAACTCACCCCGGGCAGCGAGGGAATGAAAGGCGCCATCGCCAAGGCTGAAGCCCTGAAAGCAAGCACGCCGGGCGCCGTCATCCTCGGCCAATTCACCAACCCCGCCAATCCCGCCATCCACGAACGTACGACGGGTGAAGAAATCTGGAACGATACGGAAGGAAAGGTCGATGTCTTCGTCGCCGGCGTAGGCACAGGCGGAACGGTCAGCGGCGTAGGCAAAGCCCTGAAAAAGCACAATCCCGCCGTAGAAATCTGCGCGGTCGAACCCGCAGGCTCGCCCGTCCTTTCCAGCGGAAAAGCCGGTAAACACGGCATCCAGGGCATCGGTGCCGGCTTCGTTCCGGCCACCTACGACCCCGCGGTCGTGGACAAGATTATCCCCGTAGCGGACGACGATGCCATCCGCGGCGCGCGGCTGCTTTCCACGCAGGCAGGACTGCTCGTCGGCATTTCCTCCGGCGCCGCCTTCAGCGCAGCCTTGCAACTCGCCCGCAGCGAACAATACGCCGGCAAGACCATCGTAGCCCTGCTCCCCGACGGGGGCGAACGCTACCTCTCCACCCTACTCTTCGCTTTCGATGAATATCCCCTGTAATGCAGACCTCAATCAGTAGTACAAAAGACCATTTGCGGGCGATGATGGACAGCGTCAAGGACGCCGTCTTTCCGGATTACAGCGACGTAAAACCCAAGGTCGCCGCATCGCGCATCGCCGCGGAACTGATGGCCATCACCGATCCCGACATCGCCGAGGCCTTCCTGGAGCAGTTGCCTGAAATCAAGCGCCTGCTCGCGACGGACGTCGAGGCGATTGCCGCGAACGACCCTGCCGCCACCGGCCGCGAAGAAATCGTCTATTGCTATCCCGCCGTCACGGCGATGATCTATTACCGCACCGCGCACGTACTCTACGGCTTAGGGGTGAAAGTGCTGCCGCGCATGCTCACGGAGTATGCCCACAGCGTCACCGGCATAGACATCCATCCCGCCGCCACCATCGGCGAATCCTTCGCCATCGACCACGGGACGGGCATCGTAATCGGCGAAACGGCCATCATCGGCAAACGGGTTACCCTCTATCAGGGCGTGACGCTCGGTGCAAAGAATTTCCGCTACGACGAAAAGGGCCGGCCGGTCAATCAGCCCCGGCATCCCATCCTGGGCGACGATGTCACCGTATACTCCAACACTTCCATCCTGGGACGCGTCACCATCGGCTCGGGAGCCATTATCGGCGGGAACATCTGGCTGACGCATTCCGTGCCGGAAAACGCCAGGGTACTGCAAAGCCGCTCCCGGGAAAGTTTCTCCGACGGCGCCGGGATATAATTTGCAAGTCCGAAAAATCTTCGTACCTTTGCAATCCCGATTTCCGGGCGCATAGCTCAGCTGGTTTAGAGCACCTGCCTTACAAGCAGGGGGTCGGCGGTTCGAATCCGTCTGCGCCCACTTCTCTTTTCAATAGACTATTTTGCGCAGGCCTCTGCGCAGCGGATGCCGTCCAGCGCACTGGAGGCGATACCGCCGGAATATCCCGCTCCCTCGCCGCAAGGGAAAATCCCCGGCACGGAAACATAGGAAAGCGACTCTTCATCGCGCGGGATGCGGACCGGGGACGAGGTACGCGACTCCACGCCCAGGAGCAAGGCCGCATTGGTATAATAGCCGCGCAACTTCACCCGCGGAAACACTTTCTGCAGCCGCTCCGCCACCATCGGGGGCAGCAATTCGTGCAAAGGCGCACTGATGACGCCGGGATGATAGGAGGTCGGCGGCATCGACTTGGAAAGCTTACCCAGACAGAAATCCTCCATCCGCTGGGCGGGCGCAGCAAAGGGATGCTGCGGATCGCCTTTCCCCCGGTTGGCGGCACACCAGCTGTACATATCCCGCTCCACCTCACGCTGAAAATCCGCCAGCCGCATCGGAGAATCTCCCGGCACATCCTCCGGTTCGATGCTCACCACCACGCCGGCATTGGCGAACTTGCCGTTCCGCCCGGAATTCGACATCCCGTTCAGCACGACCGTCCCCTCTTCCGTCGATGAAGGCACCAGGATGCCTCCGGGGCACATACAGAAGGAAAAGACCCCGCGGCCGTCCACCTGCTCCACAAAGGCATATTCCGCCGCCGGTACGCCGGGCTTCCACTGTCCGTGATACTGATGCCAGTTGATCTTCTCCTGCGGATGCTCCACCCGGACGCCGAGCGCAAAGCCCTTGGCCTCCAGCGCCCAGCCCTTCGACAAAAGCATCTCGTAGATATCGCGTGCCGAATGTCCGCAGGCCAGGATCACCTTCGGAGCCCGATAGAGGCTGCCGTCGGCACAAGTCAGCGTAAAGTCCCCGTCAGTACCGGAGATATCGGTCACGCGGCTGTCAAAATGATATTCCCCGCCCCTGGCGACAATCTCTTTGCGGATATTCTCCACAATCGCGGGCAACTTGTCCGAGCCGATATGCGGATGCGCATCGATCAGGATATCCTTCGAGGCCCCGAAAGCCACCAGGAAATGCAACACCTCGCGGATATCCCCGCGTTTGGTGGAACGCGTATACAGTTTCCCGTCGGAAAAGGCACCGGCACCGCCCTCGCCATAACAATAATTGGAATCCGGATGCAGGATGCCCTGCGTCGAGAGCGCGGCCATATCGGCCTTGCGCGAATGGACATCCTTGCCCCGCTCCAGAATAACAGGCTTAAGACCCAGCGACAACAGCCGCAACGCGGCGAACAGGCCAGCAGGCCCGGCACCCACCACCGCCACGGAGGGCGCATCGTGCACATCCTTCAGTTCCGGTAGCACATAGGGTGCCGGCTCCTCTCCGGGGGCGTACGCCTCATAACGATAGCGCCAGCAGGGCTCCCGGCGCGCATCGATCGAGCGCCTGCGAAGCACCCATTTCAGTCCCCCTGCCTTCGCCTCAATCTCCCTCAATCTGGGTTCCCTCCCTAAAGGGCAACTTATTTCGAATTCTTTCATCTAGTACGGTTTACAGATAGCCGGGGCACTGACCAGGAGGCCGAAGCGAAGGCTGATGGGCGCAACGCCACCCGCCACACAATCGCACAGCGCCTCGTCAAAGCCATAATGGAACTGCAGGAAGAGCCGCGGCAACTTCGGATGGAACAGCCAGGAAGCCTCCGCCGTCACATTCGCAATCGACTTGTTCAAGATCGGCGTCACGAACACGTCGGCCCCGAACTTCCCATTGTCAAAACAATAGCCCAGCGTCACATAGCCCATATAATACAGGAAAAGGTCCTGCGTAAACATCTGCTGCCTCCGCTCGTGGTCTCCCACACCGGCACTGAAGCCGGCACGGGCACTGACGACCAGGTCCGAATTCCCCCACTTCTTGTCCCAGACCACCTTCAGATAATTCATCGCCCGGCTGTAATCATCCTTTTCCGGCGTGCTCAGGGGATTCCCGTAATACGGCCTTCCGTTGGAACGATGCTCATAGCCCGCGATCAGACGGTTCCCCTTGCCCAGGTCCCCCTCAAAATAGAAACCCGGCATATAGGCATTGTCCTTGAACGGACAGGACTCCGCAAAGGCATTCCACACCGACAGGTGCGTATATGCCACATAAAACTGCCACTTGGGGCCGATGTCGATGGGATGCAACTTCAGGCTCAGCTGGAACTTGATGTCAGCGGTTTTCGCGTTAATCGGGCGGTCCAGCGGAATACCGGAAGTAAAATAAGTATCGCGGTACGCCGATATGATCGGATGGGCAGACAGCAGGCCGGCACCCAGCCAGAGGGCAGCCATCACGGCAAATAACTTCTTCATACCTTGGATTTATCAGCCAAAAGCGCCGCCACCACATTCGTCTGCGAATTGAGCAGCGTCGCGGGAATATCGATAATGGTGCCGATGATCATCACCACACCCACCAGCGAGGGATCCACCCCCACCAGCGAACAAATCAGCAGATCGCCCGTCACACCGCCATTCGCAACGGCACCGGAGACGACAGCCGCAAGGATCGCTATGCCGATGCAGGCCGGCGTCGGGGTCCCCAGGCCGCAAAAAGCCATCAGGAACGCCACCTTCAGCACAGCCCCCGCGACGGAGCCCGCCTTGAGCAGGTTGGTCGCCAGCGGCACGACCGCTCCGGCGACACTCTCGTCCGCTCCGATCCGCTTCGCCGCCTCGATATTCCCGGGCATGGCGACCGAACTCGAAGCCGTCGCAAGTGCCGTCAGCGACGGCGGCACGATATGCCGCCAGAACGCAACGAAACTCGATTTCCCGCGGAACAGCACTACGATCGCCGGATTGACCACCACGAAAAGCAGCAGCGCGAGCAGGCAGTACAGCGCAAAGACCTTGAAATAGCCGCCGAGCACACTGGCGCCGATCGAAGCGACCGAATCCGCAAAATAGCAGCCCAGCCCGAGCGGCGCCAGCAGCATCAGGTAATCCATCGCCCGCAGCACCGCCTCGTGGCAGGATTCGAGCGCCTTCACCATCGGCAGTCCCTTGCTCCCCGATGCGGAAATCCCCGCGCCGAGCAGCGCCGAGAAAATCATCAGCGGCAGGATACTGTACTTCGAGAAAAGGAGCGGAAAATCCGGTACGGAGAAAGCCGATACCAGGGCTTCCGCGCGGCTCTGCCCGGGCAGCACCGCCTCCGAAACGGCCACTTCCGCCGAAGAGAGCGGTCCCGAAAAGAGCATCGCCACATATGCGATAGCGCCGAACACCAGCCAGATCGCAATGAATGCAAGCGTCGTACGCAGCAGCAGCGCACCCAGCCGCCCGCCGGAACGGAGTCGGCAGAAAGAAAGCGAAATGCTGCAGAACACCAGCGGAATGACCAGCACGAACAGCAGGTTCAGGAAGATATCGCCGATGGGCTTGAGATAGGGTGCCGCCGCCGGCAGGAACGCTCCGATGAGACCTCCAGCCAGCACGCCGGAAAGCATCGTCAGGGTCGAAATATAATTTTTCAGGATTCCTTTCATGGCATGAGGAATTGAAGAAGGGTCCCCTCGTCACTGACCGTCAACTCCGCCTGCGCCCCTTCGATGAGCGGCAGATTGATTTCCACGTGCCCGGCGGGAAAGCCGAAGCAGACCGGAATGCCGAGGTTCTCCACATAAGGCCGCAGCATCGCTTCGATGGAAGGGAATTTCAGATCCGGCTTGCAGGCGGTAAAGCCGCCGAAAATGATGCCGCTGACATTGGCGAGTCTTCCCTGCTTGACGAGCATGTTCATCAGGCGGTCCACCGCGTGCATCGTCTCTTCGATTTCCTCGAGGAAAAGAATCACGGGTTCATCGCGCGGGAAATCCCAGGAACTGCCCATCAGGGCCTCCAGGGTAATCATGTTTCCGCCCACCAGCACGCCGCCAGCCTTCCCGTTGACATTAAGGGGATTGCGCGGCAGGTGATAGGCAGGCAGCGTACCGAAAAGCAGGCTGTGGAGCGTGCGGTTGCCGGGGTTGTCGGCGCCGCGCCTCCAGAAATCGACGCACATATTGCCGTGGATGCTCATGACGCCCGCGGCGAGCGATGCCAGGTGGAGATTGGTAATGTCGCTATACCCGGTCAGCCACTTGGGCTGCGCGCGGAAATCCGCCAGGTCCAGCGAATCCACCAGATGGATGGCGCCATAGCCCCCGCGCGAAGGGATGATCGCCTTGATGGAAGTATCCCGCAAAGCCCAGCGCAGATCCTCCAGGCGATGGGCAAGGGGCTTCCCCTTGATGCCCAGATCCACCTGCAGACTGTCCGGATGATAGACGTGGGCCCCCAGGACGGGCACCAGTCCCCAGGAAGTCATCAGGCGGCAGGCGGCGACTACCGTCGTATCTTTCTCCCCCGAAGGGGCATAGGAAGGCGAGATGACGGCCACCTTGTCCCCCTTCTTCAGGAAAGGAGGCCTGAGCCGGGCCGGAGCATCGGGACGCGCCTGCAGAAAAAGTGTCAGACAAGTAAATATAAGGGAGAAAAGCGGTACATTCATAATCTGCGAAAATACGCTTTTTTTCCTATCTTTGCAAGGAGATGAAGACGGATATCCTGATTGTCGGAGGCGGGGCATCCGGGCTGATGGCGGCCCGGTTCGCAGCGGCTTCCGCCCGCGAAAGAGGCCTTGCCCTGCAGGTCACCCTCCTGGAGAAAATGCCAAGGCCTGCCCGCAAACTGATGATCAGCGGAAAAGGACGCTGCAATTTCACCAACGCCAAGGCCTGGAATGAATTCTCCACCCATATCGAAGCTGGCAGCCGCTTTGTCAAGAATGCCTTTTACAGTTTCGACAGCGCCGCCGTCATCGACTTTTTCGAGCGGGAAGGGATGAAGAGCGTCGTCGAACGCGGCGACCGCGCCTTCCCTGCTTCGCACCATGCTTCCGATGTCGTCGATGCGCTGGTGCGCGCCTGTCACGGCGAAGGGGTAAAGATCGTCACGGAGTGCAGCGTAACCGACATTTCTATCGACAGTAAAGGGTTCTTCTGCGCCCGCTGCGCCGATGGCAGCGAATACCGCGCATCCAAACTGATCCTGGCGACCGGCGGCCTTTCCTACCCCGGAACGGGTTCCACCGGCGACGGCTACCGCTTCGCCGCGACCTTCGGTCACAGCCTCAGTCCTACTTTCCCCTCGCTGACGGCGCTGGTGCCCGAAGGCTATAAAGACTGCGGCGGGAAAGCCGGGAAAGGGCATATTCCGCGCGAAAATCCCCTTTCCGCCCTCGGCGAAAAACTCTGCGGCGTGCAACTCAAGAACATCGGCGCAAGGCTCTATATCGGCGACAGCCTGGTCGAAGAGCATTTCGGCGATGTGGACTTTACCGATGGCGGGCTGGAAGGGCCGCTCGGCTTTGCGATGAGCCGCAAGTGCGTCAAGGCCCTGCTGAACGGCAACAAAGCCTGCGTGGAACTGGACCTCAAGAGCGGGGTGCCCGAGGCTGAATTCAGTGCGCGCCTGACTGCGTTGTGGAAAGAACAGGGCGGACGGCTTCGCGCCGTGCTCGGAAAACTGCTGCCCCGGGAGTTGATACCCGCCTTTATCGCCGTGCACGGCAATACCGCGAAGGGACCCGGGAGTCTGGCGGCTGCGCTGCGCGCCTGGCGCTTCCCCATCGCCGGCTTCGTCGGCTACGAGCGCGCCGTCGTCACCGCCGGCGGCATCCCTACCGCCGAAGTGAACCCAAAGACGCTGGAATCGCGGCTTCAGCCGGGGCTTTTCCTTTGCGGAGAACTGCTCGATATCGACTGTACTACAGGAGGTTACAATATCCAAACCGCCTTCTCCACCGGGGCGCTGGCGGGAAGGAGCGCCGCCCTGCAAACAAATTAGGATAATCCCGCTTTTTTTTGCAACTTTGCAAGATGATGAAATACTCTATTATTAGATATTTAAGCGCCGCTTTGCTCGTGGCCTCACTGTTTTCCTGCAAGAAAAATGAGGAACCGACGCTTCCCACTTTGGGCGGCGAAGTCAAACTTTCCCTGCCCGTCTTTTACACGGCGGACGATTTTCTGGAAATCGAACTTGGCTCCGAGTACCTTTCTTCCACGGCCAAACGCAACGAAGATGGCGGCATCGGATACTACTTCTACAATTCCGTAACCGGAAAGCGTGATACGGCCCGCTTCGAGAGCCAGCCCCTCACCGACCCGGTGGATTACCTCCTGACTTTCAAAGACACGCTGGGGACCTTCTCCCTGACCTGCGGCGCCTATGCCAAGAACTACTACGCGGTGACCGACGTCGCCACGCTGATTCTGGTAGATGAAA
>Ga0265298_10003450_pt1 | contig 20883 bp, 16 predicted proteins | sample AusTroGonzalo_MG_3_FD_193486 | JGI IMG/M metagenome (GOLD analysis project Ga0265298, IMG submission 193486) | Bovine rumen microbial communities from tropical cattle in Woodstock, Queensland, Australia - Gonzalo_01 | ecosystem: Host-associated > Mammals > Digestive system > Stomach > Rumen ... | reverse complement strand
CGATGGAAAATGCCCAATTGAGCGAATCTCCCGGTGAGGAGGATGTATTTATGGTGGTTGATGAATCACCTGAGTTCCCGGGTGGTACAAGCGCTCTGATGGGATACCTTAGAGACAACATGGTTGTCCCGGACTCCTGCTGGGAGAATAACATTCAGGGACGTGTCCTGGTTACATTCATCGTTGAAAAGGACGGTTCCATCACAAAACCGGTGGTTGTAAAGAGTGTACACCCCATTCTTGATGCAGAGGCATTACGCCTGGTATCGGCAATGCCCAAATGGAAACCCGGCAGGCAGAATGGTGAAGTCCAACGGGTAAAATATACAATTCCTGTCAACTTCAGGAAAGATTACTACAAAAACCTGGCTGACACGATAATTGAGGAGGATATTATGGCCAGCACCAAAGATAAAACCTTCTGATCAGTCACGACGGAACAGGTCACGGGTATAGACCTTGTCCTGAACATCATCCAGGCAGGAGTCATAGCGGTTGGCTATTATTGAGTTGCAGCGGCTCTTGAACTCCTCAAGATTATTCACCACCTCACTTCCAAAGAATGTGTCACCATCCTTGAGCGTGGGCTCATAGATAATGACCTTTGCACCCTTGGCCTTGACGCGCTTCATTACACCCTGAATGGAACTCTGGCGGAAATTATCAGAGTTGGATTTCATCGTAAGGCGGTAAACACCCACGGTAATCTCTCTCTCCGATGCCTCATTCCAAGCGCTGTTGGCAGTATAATAACCGGCTTTTTCAAGCACACGGTCAGCTATGAAATCCTTACGGGTACGGTTGCTGTCCACTATGGCCTGAATAAGGTTCTCAGGAACGTCATTGTAGTTGGCCAGCAACTGTTTGGTGTCCTTAGGCAGACAGTAGCCGCCATAACCGAATGAGGGGTTGTTGTAGTGATTGCCGATACGGGGATCAAGGCCCACACCGTCAATGATGGCACGGGTATCAAGACCCTTCATCTCTGCGTATGTATCAAGCTCATTGAAGAAACTTACGCGCAATGCCAGATAGGTATTGGCAAACAGCTTAACAGCCTCAGCCTCAGTTGTTCCCATGTAGAGGGTGTCTATATTTTCCTTGATGGCTCCTTCCTGCAACAGACGCGCAAAGGTATGAGCCGCCTCTTCCAGACGGGGAACCTTTTTATCGAATCCAACGATGATTCTGGAAGGATACAGGTTATCATACAGCGCTTTGCTCTCACGAAGGAACTCAGGGGCGAATATGATGTTGGGCACTACCACCTTCATGGTACCGTCCTGCAGGCGCTCACGATATGAGAACTTTTCGCGTACGCTCTCAGTGTAGCCTACAGGGATGGTAGACTTGATTACCATGATTGCATCGGGGTTGACCTTGAGCACCAGGTCTATAACCTCCTCCACATGACTCGTGTCAAAGAAGTTTTTCTTGCTGTCATAATTGGTAGGCGCTGCTATCACAACGAAATCGGCATCCGAATAAGCCTTTTCACCGTCCAATGTGGCAGTCAGATCCAACTCTTTGTCGGCCAGATACTGCTCTATATAATCATCCTGGATAGGTGATTTGCGCTTGTTGATCAGATCAACCTTCTCTTTGACTACATCAACAGCCGTAACTTGGTTTTTCTGTGCCAGCAATGTGGCCAGAGACAATCCTACGTAACCTGTTCCTGCTACTGCTATTTTCATCGCCGTTATTGTGTTTATTTATTATCCATAAGTTCAATATATGAAAGTGGAAGTTCAAGCCTGGCATAACCCAGCACGCTCAAGCTTACCGCTACATATTTCTTGTTCAATACTTCAATCAATTCACACTCCCTGTCCATAAGAGGGCCACATCTTACACGGACACGGTCACCCGGTGAAAAACTGACATGATCGATAATGACCGGAGTATCTTCATAATCAACCATCCTGCGGAACGTATCCAGGTCTTTGTCCCTGATGGTTGCCGACCTGCCAAGATCACGATCCTTCATGAAGCCGGTAATGCTGCGCACTTTCTCCAGTATATGCACCCTTTCAGCATTCTTGCAATGAATGAAGATATATCGGGGTAGAAGCAGCACGTCAACCATCTTGGTCCTGTCACTCCATTTGCGCTTAACGGTCTGTATGGGGAGAAAAAATTCAACTCCCATCTGTTCAAGCAGGTCAGCCGCCTTCTTCTCGTGGCAATGCTTTACTCTGCCTATGAACCATTGAGGCTTGGTGAAATAGTCCGGTATATCCTCTCCAACTTTAAAAAGTGGCATACTGTATCAGCGCTTTTACGCAAAGATACGTGATTTGAAACAAAAATAGGTTACCTTTGTAGGAAAGAAATACATCCAAATGAAATACAAATACATAGCTTTACTACTAATGGCAGCAACTATCAATTCCTGCGGATCAGGTTCTTCACAGAACGCAAATGCGCAGTCTTCTGAGAAAGAGACAAAAGTTCTCATCAAGACCACAGTAGGTGACATAACCATCAAACTGTATAATGAAACTCCGATGCATAGGGATAATTTCATAAAACTGGTTGAAGAACACTTTTATGACAGCATCCTGTTTCACCGTGTAATCCGTGACTTCATGGTACAGGCCGGAGACCCCGATTCAAAGACGGCCGAAAAATATGCACAACTTGGTTCAGGGGGCCCCGGATACAATTTGCCCGCCGAATTCGTATACCCCAAATACTTCCATAAGCGCGGAGCCTTAAGTGCAGCCCGTCAGGCTGATCAGGTCAATCCCAAACGTGAGTCATCGGGCTCGCAGTTCTACATCGTTACGGGAAAGAAATACAGCAAATATGATTTGCAGGATCTTGAGACAAGACTTGATGACCAGCAGGGACAACACATCTTTGACAGACTCGTTGCCCAGAATATGGATTCAATAAGGAATATGCAGATAAACGGCGACAGTGACGGTATCAGGAAACTGCAGGAAGACCTGAATGCCCAGACCCATCAGATATTAGAGGAGCAGGGACCGTTCAGATTCACGAAAGAGCAGGTTGAAGCGTATATGTCAGTGGGCGGAACCCCGTTCCTTGACAATGATTACACCGTTTTCGGTGAAGTTGTTGACGGAATGAAGGTGGTTGACAAGATTGAGTCTGCAGGTACAGACATCAATGACCGTCCCCGCAAGGACATAAAGATCATCACCATGGAAATAGTAAAATGAAGCTATAACCCCTAACCAAATAATTTATGAGAAGGAGATTTACGATTATAATGGCCATGATGCTGCTTTTTGTAGCCGCATCGGCCAAGAAAGGACCCAAGTACGTGTTTTACTTCATTGGTGACGGCATGGGAACAAACCAGGTTATGGGCATCCAGTATTACCTTCAGGACATTGAAGGAGAATACGGATTCAAGCCTCTGTGCTTCACACAGTTTCCTTATGCCGGACTGGTAGTGACATACTCAGCCAACAGTGACGTTACTGACAGTGCCGCTGCCGGTACCGCCCTGGCATCAGGTCAGAAGACCAACAACAACTATCTGGGTGTCCTTCCGGACAGGGAAACTCCTGTAACCACTATTGCCGAGATGGCTCACCAAAAAGGCATCCGGGTTGCTATAGGAACATCCTGTTCCATCGACCACGCAACTCCCGGCAGTTTCTACGGACACCGTCCTCATCGCAACCAGTATCATCAGATAGGAGCCCAGCTCGCCCAGTCCGGATTCGATTTCTTTGGCGGCGCACAGTTCCGCGCTCCCACAGCCAGAGATGACAGTGATGAAGGAAACTATGTTCAGGCTGAAAATGCAGGCTACACTATCGTGAGAGGATATGACGAATACAAGCAGAAGGCAGGTTCTTCCAAGAAGATCATTCTTTTTGACAAAGAGCCCAAGAGTGACAATGCCCTGGCTTATGCAATTGACCGCAAGGAAGGTGACCTTAAACTGGCCGAGATAACGGAGGCTGCAATAGACTTTATGATGAAAGACCCCAAGAAGGGCTTCTTCATGATGATGGAAGGCGGACGTATTGACAATGCCTGCCATGCCAACGATCCGGGAGCCTACATTCAGGAAATGCTGGATTTTGATGAGGCCATCAAGATTGCCTATGATTTTTATCTCAAGCACAAGAAAGAGACTCTGATTGTGATTACCGCCGATCATGAGACCGGAGGTCTGGGACTCACAGCGGGAGATTACAGAACCAATCTCAAAGTCCTGCAGTATCAGAAGATGAGCAAGGATGCTTTCAACGCCCATCTTGAGAAAATGGGACGCGAGTTAGGCGATATCCTTACTTGGGATGAGGTTCAGGAGGAGCTTAAGAAGTACTTTGGTTTCTGGGATACCGTAAAACTTACCGATAAACAGACCGATCGTCTCAGGAGCGTCTATGTGGAGACTTTCGGAATGGGTCCCGGAGAGCTCAAGGAGGGTGAGTATTTTGAGGTCGACAAACTGACCGATGAGGCTGCCCGCATAATGACCGAGGCCGCTCAGATCAGCTGGGCCGCCGGATGCCATTCAGGCAGTTACGTTCCAGTATTCGCAATAGGAGTCGGGGCCGAACTGTTTACCGGTCAGATGGACAACACAGAGATCCCGATGAAAATCAAGAAACTTGCCAAGTACTGATTATCTGAAATCAAGATAAGGCGACAGTCTTTCAAGGTCCTGATCAGTGAACTCTTCCAAAAAGAGAAGCTGTTCAGGACCTTCTATTTTACCTCGTTCCCGCCTGAACTCCACGATGGCACGCGCCTGATAGAAATCAATATAGGGATGACGGCGAAGTTCAGTTAAGGTTGCATTGTTTACCGAGATCCTCACAGTCGGGATTGAATCGGTAATAATAAACCATTTCATCAGTGTATCGGGCAATCCTTCCACCTCCGTCAGTTGCGTTATTGTAGAGAAACCGCCCAACCTTTCCCTGTATCTTAAGATCTTCAAAGCAGTGGCAGGCCCTATTCCAGGCAGTTTTACCAGTTCTGTGCTATCCAGTGCATTCAGGTCAAGCGGTGCATCTGGACTGCTCTTGGCTGTATATCGGGCACTCCTCACCTCTACCTTTACCGTATCCCAGACATACCATTTTCTCCTGACGGTATCCCTGATGTATACTATACGTCTGAATGTGTCCGGAACATAAACCGATGTATCGTTCCCAAAACCATCCTCCTGGAGATGAGGGCTCCGCGGTTTTGTAATTATTGTGGCTATTATGATGACTGATAACAGAATCAACGCTACAATCCTGTCATTTCGGTTGAAATAGAAATGGTCTTTAGACATTGTGTTATGGTATAATTGGTTAATTTTGCGCCATGATCCAGTTCATCAGAAAATACCCGTTGTCTTTGCTTGTCATAGCTTCGATACTGTTTCTGTCCCTGTTCAATCCTCCCAAGACAAGACTTGACGATATAAGCAACATCGACAAGCTTGCTCATGTGTGTATGTACGGAGGTCTTGAGTTGGTAATCTGGATAGAGTATCTGCGTCATCATGAAAACCTCAACTGGGTAAAAATACTCTTCTTCGGAATCATTGCACCAATAGCATTGGGCGGGCTGATGGAGATTGCCCAGATGAAACTCACTCAGGGAAGAAGCGGTGAATGGGCAGATTTCATAGCAGATTCCATAGGCGTACTGATAGGCGCCGCCATCGGATATTTTGCCATCCAGACTATCTTCAAAAAGAAGAAATAATCACTCCTTATTCCAGGTCTTGTAGGGATTGGTTGCCAGATAGGCGTTGTAATAGCGATGATCGCCTGTTACTTCCTTGCCTATGAAATCGGGCTTTATGAAAGTCTCATCCTCAGAGCCAAGTTCAACCTCTGCCATCACCAAACCCTCATTTTCACCGAAGAATTCATCCACCTCGAATACATGGGGGCCACTGTGAACCAGGTAACGGCGTTTCTCGATTGCTCCCGCCTGATGCAGTTCAAAAAGGCTGCGGGCTTCATCGACCGGAATAAGATGATTCCACTCGTAGCGGCTCATGCCTTTGCTGTCCGATGGACCTTTGATGGTAAGGATTGCCTCCTTGTCAGTGATGCGCACACGTACTGAACGGCCATTCTCATGAGCGATATAGCCCTGAAGGATGTCGTAATAACTGAAGGCTTGTGTCCTGTAGGATGTTCCTTTTACAAGGAATTTGCGTTCAATCTCGATTGACATAGTATTAGTGTTTATTGGTTTAAAGACTATTTACATCTGTTGTTCCTTGGACTCGGCGAATGACATCAGGTAGGACTTGATGAAACCGTCTATATGTCCGTCCATGACACCGTTTACATCGGATGTCTGATAACCGGTACGGTGATCCTTGACGCGGCGGTCATCAAACACATATGAGCGTATCTGTGAGCCCCACTCTATTTTCTTCTTGCCGGCCTCTATCTTCTCCTGCTCGGCCATACGGTGCTGAAGTTCCTTGTCATACAATATGGAGCGCAGGTGCTGCAGGGCGCGTTCCTTATTCTTGGGCTGGTCACGGGTCTCAGTGTTCTCAATCAGTATCTCCTCCTCGGCACCGGTATAGGGATCCTTGAACTGATAACGCAGACGGACACCTGACTCAACCTTGTTCACGTTCTGACCGCCGGCACCGCCGCTTCGGAAAGTATCCCAACTCATGAGTGCGGGGTTGATGTCAACCTCAATCGAGTCATCGATAAGAGGTGTTACAAAGACACTGGCGAATGATGTCATACGCTTGCCCTGTGCATTGTAAGGACTCACGCGGACCAGACGGTGCACACCGTTTTCACCCTTAAGGTAACCGTATGCAAACGGACCTTCGATTTCCATGGTAACCTGTTTGATTCCGGCTTCATCGCCTTCCTGAAGGTTAGCAACCGTAACCTTGTATTTGTTGTCCTCGCCCCAACGCATGTACATTCGCATAAGCATCTGGGCCCAGTCCTGACTCTCGGTACCGCCTGCCCCTGAGTTGATCTTAAGCACGCAGTCCATCTGGTCAGCTTCCTCACGAAGCATGTTCTTGAGTTCAAGCGACTCGACTGCCTCTACGGCCTTAGCGTAGTTCTCATCGACTTCCTGCTCAGTCACAAGCTCCTCCTTATAGAAATCCATAGCCAACTGCAGTTCATCGGCCAAAGCCTTTACCTGCTTGTAGCCGTCAATCCAACCCTGGAGATCCTTGACTTTCTTCATCTGGGCCTCAGCCTTCTTGGGGTCATCCCAGAATCCGGGAGCCTGGGTGCGCAACTGCTCCTCCTCTACCTGAATGAGTTTGGAATCAATGTTCAGATAGCGCTTCAGAGCTTCTGTGCGGTCAAGTACGTCTTTGAGTTGGTCTGCTGTAATCATAAGGATTGATTTTGGACTGCAAAGATAGTCAATTTTTACGATACTTTATCGGCGCAACCAGTCTGAAGGATTGAGTCTTGTACTCTCTTTGTGAAGCTGGAAATGGAGTATGGGAGTGCCGTCCTCTGAGGTCTGGACATTACCTACTATATCGGATGTCTTGACATTATCACCTTTCTTGAGACGGGTCTCGCTGAGGTTGCAGTAAACGGATATGTATGAACCATGGCGGATAAGTACGCCTATCTGCCCCTTACCCTGCTGGAATATTGATGACACGGTACCGTCAAACACAGCTCTGGCCTGAGCTCCGTCCTGTCCCTGAATATCTATTCCAAGGTTGTTCTGCTTAACATCCTTCATGCCTGCCACATTCTGCACGCCATACTCTCCAACCACAAGATACGGACCTGTGATGGGAATTGGAAGCTTACCCTTATTGCTTTCAAAACTGCCGGTCAGCTTGACAACCTCCTGAGGAACATTCTGCTGTCTGTTACGCTCCTGTTCTTCTTTTATGGCAAGCTGGATCTGGCGGTCAATCTCCTTGGAGAGTTCATTCATCTTTTTCTGTTTGGCAGCAATCTCCTTCTTGAGATTTGAACGCTTGTTTTTAAGTTGGTTTACAAGTGACCTTTGCTGCTGCTCCTCCTTGCGTGCCTCCTCCTCATTCTTGCGTTGTACCTTCTGAAGTTCTACCTTCTCGGCCTTGACCAACTCCACCTGGGCTTTCCTGTTCTCCAGAGTATCCTTCTTCTGTATGATTTCATCGGCCATTTCACGTAATGAACCGGAATACTCGCTTATATAGCGGGCACGGCGGCTCATCTCCCTGAAAGATTCCGTAGCCAGAATGAATGTGAGCGGATTGAAGCTTGAATTCTGATGCTGATAGAATCTGCATGCATCGGCGTAACGCTCCTTACACTGCTCGTGCTCCTTCTCCAACTGTGTTATCTCTTTCTCCAGGCGGGCGGTCTCACGGTCCAGTGAACGAATCTCGCTACGGGTCTTTTCCAACACCTTTGTGCGCTCCTTGAGCTTTGCCGTAACTATATTCAGATTACTCACCTGACTGGAAATGCTTGATTCAGTAGAGGTGAGTATCTGTTCCTGACGTGCTATCTGCTCCTCCATCTCGGCACGTTCCTTGCGCATTTTCTCAATAACTGAATTTGTCTGACCGTAAGCAGACAAAAACACAGTCAAAAGGACAACAGGTACAAGTAATGCTCGCTTCATATTGATCACAGATTATCTAGTATTTCATCAAGAGTGACCTGCCTCATGCGACGGGTCACCTGAGTTCTGTCAGGCCAGTCTTTTCTGTCTGTCGAAACCGATGACAGCTTTACTGAAACGTTGTTTTTTGATTCAGAATCCGATATCTCCACCTGTAGACCAAGTGGATACCTCCATTTGCCGGATACTTCAGTGAAATCAGAGTAATTCATATTAAAACCGTATCCGGCCGCAGCCTTTCTGACGGCTTGCAGTTTATCCCTGCCATCTGTAACGAATGTATATCCGTATTGACTCTCTTTGATTCTGACACTACCATCATTGTCAGGCTCCAACACCTGTAGTTGAGCGATTGCCCTGTCGGGATCCTCACTTCCGGGTGAAAAAATCATGTTCCAGAGTAAGGACTGAACCACATTGAATTCCAGCCCCAATTCATTGCGGTACGGTATATCCGCATAATGGCAGACAGAGTAAAGATTATGCATCTTATCCATGATAACCACCATGTCAGGAAGGAACTCCAAACGGGCAACTTCCATCAGGCCCAGAACGCTGGCACTTATCTGTATGCTTTTCCCATATCGCATCCTCAACTGACCGCTGACTTTAGTTCCGTTGATATTCAATGAGAGGCTTGCCGTAAGTTCCGAAACAGGAGGCTTTTCAAATAAGGCATGGATAAGACGTGCATTATCCTCCTGCTGCGCCTTCTCTTTTCTGGTCACTTTTGAACTGCGGCAACCGCCCAACAGCAATGCTGCAACCAATATCGGCAATATGATTCTAATGTATCTCATTCCAAATAATTCTCCTCCCTGATTTTTCGTTCCAGAGTTGTGGACGTACTGTTCATCCTTAGGGCCTTGTGCCAGTTCTCCAAAGCCTTGTCCTTCTCACCGCACATGAACAGGACATCTCCGTAATGTTCATAAATCTCCGGATTGTCAGTATCAAGATATCGGAGGGCTTTCTCCATGTATACCAATGCCTCCTTGTACCTTTTCATCCTGAACAGTATCCATGCATAAGTATCCAGGTATGTGGCACTGAAAGGTTCAGCCTCAAGAGTCTTGGCACTCATGCTTAACGCTCTCTTGAGATCGCGGTCCTCAAGAGCCATATAGTAGGCATAGTTATTCAGCACGTTGATATTGTCAGGGGCGCAGAGAAGAGTAGAATCATAATCAGCGAACATCTTTTCCTTTTTTCCCAAGGTATGGTAGAAATCTCCCCTCATACTGTATAATTCTGCTTTGTCAGAATCAGTGCAGACATTGCGCAAACCTTTGGCCAGAATATCCAGTGCATCATCATTCTCTCCCATCCAGAAATATGCTATGGATTTCTGCCTGTAAGCCTCCATCAAATCCGGCTCATGATTAAGCACGACATCGCAGAAACTCATGGTAACATCCAGAAGAGAGCGGCATCTCAGCCTGTCCAACTGTGTCTCGGCGTGCTCCAGCATATCTCTTGTGGTGTTCATCAGCAGCTCTATTATCTGTCCGGGATTACCAGACTCATAATAGGCCGAGTCAAGCTCACCCATCTGAAGATAACATACAAAACGCTGGAACTTAAGCTCATCGCTTACATCCTCCAACCTGCCGTAACGCTCCAGAGCACGGAGCTCCTTCTCATAATCTCCGGTATCATCATAAAGACCTGCCAAGGTTAACAGTACATCTGTCCTGCCGGGAAAACGACGCGCTATCTCTTCATACTGACCGATGGCGTCCTGCTGACGGTTCTGTCTCAGGTAATTCAGTGCCAACAGACGACGGTACCAATAGTTGTCCGGAGCCAGACGTACCGCTCTTGTCAAAAGGGATTCGGATGTTCCGGAATACTTTTCGGCCAGAGACCTGTCCTGCATTGACATATAGAACTGCGCAAGACTATAGCAGGTAGCGGCTGAAGCCGTATCGTAATCCAGACTGTGTGAGATAAGATCCATTGCAGCATCATATTTGGAGTCATTGTACATTCTGATACCCTCCATGTAGAAGTGGTCACGAGCATAGCCGTTTGTCTCAACTTCTGACAATGGATCAGATGCCGAGTGACGCACGGAGCCGCACGAGTTCCACATGACCAGTGCAAATACGGATACTGTTATGAATGTGCTCCTTTTCATCGGAAGAAACTATACGCCGCTATGCCCGAATCCGCCTGCTCCGCGTTCAGTCTCATCCAGAGTCTCAACAGGAATCCACTCTGCCTGTTCATGACGGGCAATCACCATCTGGGCTATACGCTCACCGTCATTGATTATGAAGTCCTCCTGTGACAGATTGATGAGGATTATTCCAATCTCACCGCGATAATCAGCGTCGATGGTACCTGGAGTATTCAGAACCGTTATTCCCTTCTTTATGGCAAGACCGCTTCGGGGGCGCACCTGTGCCTCATAGCCCGCAGGGAGAGAGATGAACAATCCGGTCGGAACAAGGCGACGCTCCAGGGGTTTCAATACTATGGGATTATCCAGATTGGCTCTCAGATCCACACCTGCAGACTGCGTTGTGGCGTATTCAGGAAGCTGGTGATGCGAACGGTTTATGATTCTTACTTTCATAACTCCATCTGTTTGGTTTTTACACAGCGAAAATAACAAATATACAGCCAACTCCGTCAGAATTCATCTGAAAAACCATTAATTTTGACACAAACAGAAAACAAGATGGATTGGGAAAGACTTATTTCAGCCAAACGACTTGGAATGGAGGATATTGAAAGCGCCCACAAAGATGACCGGTCGGCTTTTCTGAGGGATTATGACCGTCTGGTATTTTCGGCACCGTTCCGTAGGCTCCAGAACAAGACACAGGTATTCCCCTTGCCGGGAAGCGTATTTGTCCATAACCGTCTCACACATAGCCTTGAGGTTGCATGTGTAGGACGTTCCCTGGGCAATAACGTATCGCGTGGCATTCTTAAAAGCCATCCGGAACTTTCCGGTTCATACATCACTGAGATAGGAAACATAGTCTCAGCCGCCTGTCTTGCCCACGATATGGGAAATCCTCCCTTCGGTCATTCGGGAGAGAAAGCAATTTCAGCCTATTTCACCGAAGGAAAGGGGCAATATCTTAAGGAGCAGTTCAGAGATGTACCAGCCCAATGGACTGACATTATAAACTTTGAAGGCAACGCCAATGCATTCCGTCTGCTGGCCCACCAGTTCATCGGCCGGCGCAAGGGAGGCTTTGCAATGACTTATTCAACTCTTGCATCAATTGTCAAATACCCATACTCATCATACCTTGCGGGTGGCAAGAACAAGTTCGGATTCTTTGAGAGTGAAGCACCCATATTTGCCAAAATCGCCGATGAATTGGGCATAATACGTTTATCAGAACTCGGTCAGCCTCTCAAATATGTACGCTATCCGCTGGTTTGGTTGGTTGAGGCTGCCGATGATATCTGCTACCTTCTGATGGACCTTGAGGATGCTCACAAACTCAAACTCCTGTCAACGGTTGATACCATAAGACTCATGATGGATTTCCTTGAGCCGGAGGAGCAGAAACATGCAGCCGGTATAATAGGAATGGTCACTGACGTAAACGAGCAGATCTCTTATCTGCGCTCCAAACTGGTCGGCGTTCTGGTAGAGGAATGTACTCAGGTCTTCCTGGACAACGAGAAAGCCATTCTTGACGGAACATTCAACGGCTCGCTGATAAAGCATATCAGTCCCACCCCAAGGGAAGCTTACAGCCGCCTGGCTGCGTTATCTGTCCAAAAGATATACCGTTCAAGGGATGTTTTGGAGGTTGAACTGGCAGGTTTCCGTATAATAAGCACCCTACTGGACCTGATGGTAGAAGCAGTCCAGAACCCCGGACGGGAATACTCCAAGCTGCTGATAAACCGCGTATCCAGCCAGTATGACATCAATGCTGATGACATTTATAACCGTATTCTCGCAGTGCTTGACTATATCAGCGGCATGACCGATGTCTATGCCCTGGATATCTACCGCAAGATAAACGGCAACAGCCTTCCCGCAGTATAAGATGTGAAAAAGGGGACTGTCCCCAATTCCACAAAACAGAAGGGGGTGACGCTCAAGGCGCCACCCCCTTCTTACTATCAAGTATAATCAATCTTCTCTTGTAGGGAGATCCATGTCCAGGAAATTATTGCGGGATGCCTGGAGACGCTCGTACTCCTCCTTGTCACCTACGATAATCTTCTCGAACTCACGCAGACCGGTACCGGCAGGTATCAGGTGACCGCAGATAACGTTCTCCTTCATACCCAGCAGGCTGTCGCTCTTACCGTTGATGGCAGCCTCATTCAGAACCTTTGTGGTCTCCTGGAATGATGCAGCTGACATGAAGCTCTGAGTAGCCAGAGCGGCGCGTGTGATACCCTGCAGAATCTGAGTAGATGTAGCAGGACGTGCCTCCTGTGCCTGAACCAGCTTGAGGTCCTTACGCTTAAGCTGTGAATTCTCATCACGGAGCTTGCGTGCGGTTACCATCTGACCGGCAAAGAGGTTCTCACTGTCACCCGGATCAGTTACGACATACTTGCCCCAGATTCGGTCATTCTCCTCCATGAACTCCAGCTTGTCAACGACCTGCTGTGCCAGGAAGCGGGTATCGCCAGGTTCATCAATCTCAACCTTACGCATCATCTGACGGACGATGATCTCAAAGTGCTTATCATTGATCTTCACACCCTGCAGACGATATACATCCTGAACCTCATTCACGATATACTCCTGAACAGCTGTGGGACCCTTGATGGCAAGGATATCGCTCGGTGTGATGGCACCATCTGAGAGCGGTGTTCCGGCGCGTACATAGTCACCCTCCTGTACCAGAATCTGCTTGGAGAGAGCAACCAGATACTTGCGCTCATCATCAGTACGTGATACGACTGATATCTCACGGTTACCGCGCTTGATCTTACCCATGTGAACGGTACCGTCAATTTCAGATACCACTGCGGGATTAGACGGGTTACGTGCCTCAAAGAGCTCAGTAACACGGGGCAGACCACCGGTGATATCACCAGCCTTACCCTGTACGCGAGGAATCTTGACAAGAATGTCACCGGCTACGAGTTTCTGACCGTCCTTGATAGCCACGTGACCTCCCACAGGCAGGTTGTAAGAACGCAGAACCTCTCCGTTAGATCCGATGATATCGGCTGAAGGAATCTTTGTTCTATCCTTGGTCTCAATTATGATCATCTCCTCAAGACCGGTAGCCTCATCAGAGTCAATCTTATATGTTACGTTAGGAATGACATCCGTCAGTTTAACCTTACCGGCAACCTCAGTTATGATAAGGGCGTTGAAAGGATCCCATGTAGCAATCTGGTCACCCTTCTTTACGGCAGCACCGTTCTTGACATAAAGCTTTGAACCGTAAGGCAGGTTATGGGTTGACAGGGCGATGCCTGTGTTCTCGTCAATGAACTTGACTTCACCCAGACGACCTACTACGATCTGAATCTTCTTGCCTTCATCCACAGCATCTACGGTACGAACCTCCTCAAACTCGATGCGGCAGTCATACTTGGCTGTCAGGCCTTGGTTGGCAGCGATGTTAGATGCAGTACCACCGGCGTGGAATGTACGCAGTGTAAGCTGAGTACCCGGCTCACCGATTGACTGGGCTGCGATAACGCCCACGGCCTCACCCTTCTCAACCAGACGGCCTGTTGCCAGGTTACGTCCGTAGCACTTGGCGCATACGCCACGCTTGCTCTCGCAGGTGAGTACTGAACGGATCTCAACACTCTCAATAGGTGACTCATCTATCTTCTTTGCAATCTCCTCAGTGATCATCTCACCGTCAGCAACCAGAAGCTCACCGGTAGTGGGATGTATTACATCGTGAACTGATACACGACCCAGGATACGCTCATAAAGTGATGCAACTACTTCCTCGTTCTCCTTGAGGGCTGTGCATACCAGACCACGCAGAGTACCGCAGTCCTCCTCAGTGATGATCACATCGTGTGATACGTCAACAAGACGACGTGTCAGATAACCAGCATCGGCAGTCTTAAGAGCAGTATCGGCAAGACCCTTACGGGCACCGTGTGTAGAGATGAAGTACTCCAGCACTGACAGACCCTCCTTAAAGTTGGAAAGAATCGGGTTCTCAATGATCTGGGGACCCTCGGCACCGGCTTTCTGCGGCTTGGCCATCAGACCACGCATACCGGACAGCTGACGTATCTGCTCTTTAGATCCACGGGCACCTGAGTCAAGCATCATATATACAGAGTTGAAGCCCTGGTCATCAGATGAGATAGTCTTCATAAGTACCGTTGACAGGTTCTCATTGACGTGTGTCCATACATCGATAACCTTGTTGTAACGCTCGTTATCGGTGATAAGACCCATGTTATACTCGGCCATGATACCCTCGACCTCCTCATTACCCTTGGCAACAAGTTCCTGCTTCTCCTTAGGTATGATGATGTCGTTCAGGTTGAATGACAGACCGCCCTGGAAGGCCATCTTGTAACCCAGGTTCTTGATTCCATCCAGGAACTCGCAGGCGCGGGCAACACCTACCTTCTTGATAACATCCGATATCAGGTCACGCAGAGTCTTTTTGGATATGATGTAGTTGATGTAACCAACCTCATCAGGAACAAGCTCGTTGACGATTACACGACCTACTGAAGTCTCTACAAGGTGAGTGATGGGTGAACCCTGCTCGTCAATGTCATTTACCATAACCTTGACAACGGCATGGATATCAACCTTACCCTCGTTGTAGGCTATCAGAGCCTCTTCGGGTCCGTAGAATGTCAGGCCCTCGCCCTTTACCTTCTCTATATAGTTACCATCGGCGTCCTTAACTGAACGACGCAGTTTGGTAATGTAGTACAGTCCAAGTACCATATCCTGTGCAGGCACTGTGATAGGTGCACCGTTGGCAGGATTCAGGATGTTGTGAGACTGGAGCATGAGCATCTGAGCCTCAAGGATTGCCTCGTTGCTGAGCGGGAGGTGTACAGCCATCTGGTCACCGTCAAAGTCGGCGTTGAAAGCGGTACAAGCCAGCGGGTGCAGCTGAATGGCCTTACCCTCAATCATCTTGGGCTGGAATGCCTGGATACCCAGACGGTGCAGTGTAGGAGCACGGTTCAGCAGAACGGGGTGACCCTTCATTACATATTCCAGGATATCCCATACAACAGGATCCTTGCGGTCAACTATCTTCTTGGCTGACTTTACGGTCTTCACTATACCACGCTCGATGAGCTTGCGGATGATGAACGGCTTGTAAAGCTCGGCAGCCATCAGCTTAGGAATACCGCACTCACCCATCTTAAGCTCAGGACCACAACGATAACTGAACGTGCTGAGTAGTCAACACGCTTACCAAGCAAGTTCTGACGGAAACGACCCTGCTTACCCTTAAGTGAGTCAGAGAGTGACTTAAGAGGACGGTTGGCCTCGCTCTTGACGGCGCTGGCCTTGCGGCTGTTGTCAAACAGGCTGTCTACAGCCTCCTGCAGCATACGCTTCTCGTTACGGAGAATAACCTCAGGAGCCTTTATCTCAATAAGTCTCTTAAGACGGTTGTTACGGATGATCACACGGCGATACAGCTCGTTCAAATCAGATGTGGCAAAACGGCCGCCATCCAGAGGAACGAGAGGACGCAGCTCAGGAGGAGTAACCGGAATCACCTTGAGAATCATCCACTCAGGACGGTTCAGTTCACGTGATGAACGGAAAGACTCCACGATCTGAAGACGCTTCAAGGCCTCAGTCTTACGCTGCATTGTAGCCTTCTCATCATTGGCCTTCTCACGGAGCTGATATGAGAGCTTGTCCAGATCCAGCTTGCACAGCAGGTCATAGATAGCCTCAGCACCCATCTTGGCAACGAACTTTTCGGGATCGTTGTCGTCGAGCATCTGGTTCTCCTTAGGCAGTTTGTCAATTATATCCAGATACTCATCCTCTGTAAGAAGGATAGGCTCGTCAAGCTTGCGGGTCTCCTTTTGAGGATCATCCCACGCACCCTTATTGATTACGATGTAACGCTCGTAGTAAATGATTGCATCAAGCAGCTTGGTAGGTATACCCAGCAGATAACCAATCTTATTAGGCAGTGAACGGAAATACCAGATATGGGCAACCGGAACAACCAGCTGAATATGGCCCATACGCTCACGACGTACCTTCTTCTCAGTTACCTCAACACCGCAACGCTCGCATACGATACCTTTGTAACGGATTCTCTTATACTTACCGCAATGGCACTCGTAATCCTTTACAGGACCGAAAATGCGCTCGCAGAAAAGACCGTCACGCTCAGGCTTGTAAGTACGATAGTTAATGGTTTCAGGCTTGAGGACCTCACCGCTTGAATTCGTCAGAATCTCCTCAGGTGAGGCAAGACTGATGGTTATCTTTGAGAAATTGTTCTTGATCTTTGTATCTTTTTTGAAAGGCATAGCTTCTTACTTTTTAATGGTGATTACTCAAGATTGATGCTAAGACCCAGACCGCGCAACTCATGCAACAGCACATTGAGCGACTCGGGGATGCCCGGTGTAGGCATCGGATCACCTTTCACAATAGCCTCATAAGCCTTTGAACGGCCGGTAACGTCATCAGACTTGATAGTCAGGATCTCCTGGAGCACGTGTGATGCACCGAATGCCTCAAGAGCCCAAACCTCCATCTCACCGAAACGCTGACCACCGAACTGGGCCTTACCGCCAAGCGGCTGCTGAGTAATAAGAGAGTACGGACCGATTGAACGGGCGTGCATCTTGTCTTCTACCATGTGACCCAGCTTAAGCATATAGGTAACACCTACTGTTGCACACTGGTCAAACGGCTCACCTGTGCCGCCGTCATAAAGCTGTGTCTTACCGTAACGCGGCAGACCGGCCTTATCCGTCCATTCATTAAGATCATCTATTGTAGCACCGTCAAATATCGGGGTTGCGAACTTGACACCCAGCTCACGGCCGGCGTGACCAAGAACGGTCTCGAATATCTGACCGATGTTCATACGTGAAGGCACACCCAGCGGGTTGAGGACGATATCGACGGGAGTACCATCGGCCAGGAACGGCATATCCTCCTGCTTGACCACGCGTGATACGATACCCTTGTTACCGTGACGACCGGCCATCTTGTCACCAACGCCTATCTTACGCTTCTTGGCAACGTAAACCTTAGCCATCTGGATGATGCCTGAAGGCAGCTCATCACCGATTGTAAGGGCAAATTTCTTACGCTTGTTCTCAGCGTCATACTCCTTGTACTTACGCAGGAAGTTTACAATCAGCTTTGATATGAGCTCATTGGTATGATCATCAGATGTCCAGCGGTCAGACTGAACTGATGAGAAATCAACAGTCTCAAGGATCTGCTTGCTGAATCTCTGACCCTTGGCTATAACCTCAGTACCAAGCAGGTCAAATACGCCCTGAGATACCTTATTTGTAGTAAGAGTAACCAGTTTCTTTACAAGTATGCCCTTAAGTTCGTTGACCTTATCCTCAAACTCAACGTCAATCATCGGAAGACGGGCCTTGTCAGCCTGACGTGAGCTACGGGTCTTAATGGCGCGTGAGAACAGTTTCTTGTCAATTACAACACCCTTGAGTGAAGGTGAAGCCTTGAGTGAAGCGTCCTTAACGTCACCGGCCTTGTCACCGAAGATGGCGCGAAGCAGCTTCTCTTCAGGTGAAGGATCTGACTCTCCCTTAGGAGTGATCTTACCGATCAGGATGTCACCCGGCTGGATGTAAGCACCGATACGTACTATACCGTTCTCATCCAGATCCTTGGTAGCGTCATCGCTGACGTTAGGTATATCATTGGTGAGTTCCTCCATTCCGCGCTTTGTCTCGCGTACCTCAAGGATGAACTCCTCAACATGAACAGAAGTAAGGATATCCTCACGAACAACACGCTCGTTGAGAACGATGGCATCCTCATAGTTGTAACCCTTCCAAGGCATGTAGGCAACCAGAAGGTTCTTACCAAGTGCAAGCTCACCGTTCTGGGTTGAGTAACCCTCAGTAAGGATGTCACCTTCCTTGACACGCTGACCAACCTCGCAGATAGGACGCAGGTCAATGGTCATGTTCTGGTTGGTACGACGGAACTTGGGCAGCTTGTACTCCTTCTCGGCGGGCTCGAAGCTTACAAACTCCTCGTCCTCGGTGCGATCGTAGAGGATGCGGATAACGGCGGCATCAACATAAGTGACAACACCCTCACCCTCGGCTGTGATCTGAGTACGTGAATCCTCAGCCAGCTGTTTCTCAATACCGGTACCTACGATAGGAGCCTCGGTACGCATCAGAGGAACTGCCTGGCGCATCATGTTAGATCCCATTAGGGCACGGTTGGCATCATCGTGCTCCAGGAACGGAATCAGTGCAGCAGCGATTGAAGCGATCTGCTGGGGTGATACGTCCATAAGCTCAACCTCTTCAGGCGCAACAACAGGGAAATCAGCGTCACGGCGTGCCTTTACGCGGTTACGGATAAACTTACCGTTCTCATCGTAAGGAGCGTTACCCTGACCTATGATCACACCCTCCTCCTCCTCGGCGGTGAGGTACTGAACCTCGTCGTTGTTGAGGTTTACATGGCAGTCCTTAACCTTGCGGTACGGAGTCTCGATGAATCCCAGGTCATTGATCTTTGCGTAGATGCATAGTGACGAGATAAGACCGATGTTAGGTCCTTCAGGAGTCTCGATCGGGCAGAGACGGCCATAGTGTGTATAGTGTACGTCACGTACCTCGAATCCGGCGCGCTCACGTGACAGACCGCCAGGTCCAAGAGCGGACATACGGCGCTTGTGAGTGATCTCAGCCAGAGGATTGGTCTGGTCCATGAACTGTGACAGTGCGTTTGTACCGAAGAACGAGTTGATCACAGCTGATACTGTCTTGGCGTTGATGAGGTCGGTCGGAGTGAAGACCTCATTGTCACGTACGTTCATGCGCTCACGGATGGTACGGGCCATACGGGCCAGACCAACGGCAAACTGGTTGGAGAGCTGCTCACCAACGGTACGTACACGACGGTTTGACAGGTGATCGATATCATCGACCACAGCATGTGAGTTGACAAGTTCAATAAGATACTTGATGATCTCAATGATATCCTCCTTGGTCAATACACCGATGCTCATGTCGGTGGTAAGACCCAGCTTCTTGTTCACGCGGTAACGGCCAACCTCACCCAGATCATAACGCTTCTCTGAGAAGAACAGGTTGTTGATTACCTCACGTGCACTGGAATCATCAGCAGGCTCCGCATTGCGCAACTGACGGTAGATGTACTTTACAGCCTCCATCTCTGAGTTGCTGGGATCCTTCTGAAGGGTATTGAATATGATTGAATAGTCTGACTGACCCTCGGTCTCCTTATGGAGCAGGATGGTCTCCAGGCCTGACTCAAGGATAACGCTGATGTTATCTTCGTTAAGTTCGGCCTCACGGTCAACCAGAACCTCAGGACGGTCAATTGAAACAACCTCACCGGTATCTGAATCCACGAAGTCCTCAATGTGGGTCCTCAGTACTCTTGCGGCAAGTTTGCGACCTATGCACTTCTTAAGGTTGGTCTTGTTGACCTTGACCTCCTCGGCCAGATCAAATATATCCACGATGTCCTTATCGGTCTCAAAGCCGATGGCACGGAGCAGTGTTGTAACAGGGAGCTTCTTCTTACGGTCGATGTAAGCGTACATCACGTTGTTGATGTCAGTAGCAAACTCGATCCATGAGCCCTTGAACGGGATGATACGGGCTGAGTAGAGCTGTGTTCCGTTAGAGTGTACACTCTGTCCGAAGAACACGCCCGGTGAACGGTGCAGCTGTGATACGACTACACGCTCGGCTCCGTTGATGACGAAAGTACCCTGTGCTGTCATGTACGGAATCGGGCCAAGATATACGTCCTGTATTACGGTATCGAAATCCTCGTGATCGGGATCGGTGCAATACAGTTTCAGCTTGGCCTTCAAAGGTACGCTATAAGTAAGACCATGCTCCAGACACTCCTCGATGGTGTAGCGGGGCGGGTCAATGTAATAGTCCAGAAATTCCAGGACGAAATTGTTCCGGGTATCGGCTATGGGGAAGTTCTCCGAGAAAACTTTATAGAGTCCTTCGTTCTTGCGCTTTTCAGGTGGTGTGTCCAACTGAAGGAAATCCTTGAAAGATTTGAGCTGAACTTCAAGGAAATCAGGACACGGCATCGGGTTCCTTACGGAAGCGAAATTAATTCTCTGATTATCAGTGTTTGAAGACATATAGGGGAGGTTATTAGGGAAC
>Ga0265298_10003449_pt1 | contig 20883 bp, 18 predicted proteins | sample AusTroGonzalo_MG_3_FD_193486 | JGI IMG/M metagenome (GOLD analysis project Ga0265298, IMG submission 193486) | Bovine rumen microbial communities from tropical cattle in Woodstock, Queensland, Australia - Gonzalo_01 | ecosystem: Host-associated > Mammals > Digestive system > Stomach > Rumen ... | reverse complement strand
GGAGATCCGGGAAAAGACGCAGGGCGAAAAAGTGATCCTCGGGCTCAGCGGCGGGGTGGATTCCTCGGTGGCGGCGGCGCTGATCCACAAGGCGATCGGCGACAAGCTCACCTGCATTTTCGTAAACAACGGACTTTTACGCAAAGGAGAGGCGGAACGGGTCCGCGAACTTTTCGGCGAAGTTTTCAAGATCCCGCTCAAATATGTGGATGCGACCGACCGTTTCCTGTCGAAACTGGCCGATGTGCGTGAACCGGAAAAGAAACGCAAAATCATCGGACACGAATTCATCGAAGTGTTTGACGAGGCAGCTTCCGAAATCAAGGATGTGAAATTCCTGGCGCAGGGGACCACGTATCCGGATGTGATCGAAAGCGTGCCGATCGACGGCAATCCCAGCGCGATGATCAAGAGCCATCACAATGTGGGCGGACTGCCGGCGAAGATGAACCTGAAGCTGCTGGAACCGCTGAGCCGCCTGTTCAAGGACGAGGTGCGCGAAGTCGGCCGGAAACTGGGGCTGCCGGAGGAAATGGTGATGCGCCAGCCGTTCCCGGGACCGGGGCTGGCGGTGCGGATCGTCGGACCGGTGAACGCGCACGATCTGGAAATCCTGCGGAATGCCGACCAGATCATAGTCGAGGAAATGAAAAAAGCGGGGCTGTATTATAAGATATGGCAGACTTTTGCGGTGTTCATACCGGTGAAAACGGTCGGTGTGATGGGCGATGAACGCACCTATGACAGCGTGATCGCTTTGCGGGCGGTGGAAAGCCGTGACGGGATGACCGCCGACTGGGTGGAACTGCCGTATGACCTGCTGGGACGTATTTCCAACCGGATCGTCAACGAGGTGAGCGGAGTGAACCGCATGGTTTACGATGTGACCTCGAAGCCGCCGGGAACGATCGAGTGGGAATAAAGCAACGGGACGCTGACGATGGAAATACTTGGCGGTCTGGCAAAAGGGATGAATCTCAAGGTGCCCGCGGGCAGGGAGGTCCGGCCGACTTCGGTGCGGTCCCGGCGGGCGCTGTTCGACATGCTGGGCGATCTGACCGGAAAACATTTCTGCGATTTTTTCGCGGGGAGCGGAGCGGTCGGGATCGAAGCGGCGAGCCGCGGCGCTTCGCATGTCCTGCTGGTGGAAAAAGCGCCGGCTGCCCTGGCGGCTGTCCGTGACAATGTGAAACATGCCCAGGCCAGCTGTCCGGAGACGGTGTTTCAGATCCTGCCGGGCTCTTTGCCGGAATGTCTGCGCAAGCTGACGGCGGCAGCGGTGTCTCCGGATTTTATCTTTGCGGATCCGCCGTATGCGGAATCGTCCGATTTGCTGGACGGCATTTTACGGAACGGGGATTTCAGTGAATGGGCCGGCGATGCGCTGCTGCTGTGGGAGCTGCCGGATTACCGGAGTCCGCTGAAAATATTTCCCGAAAACTGGAAACTGAAAACGATCCGGGAACTGGGCGCATCGCGATTTTTACTGATCGAGAGGCGTAAAAACGGTGAATAACGATTTTTTTTGGAAAAAAAAGCTGATTTTTTTCAGAATCCGGCAGTTTTTCATTTGAAAAGCGGAAAAAACAATGTAATGTAAGCAACAAATTATAAATTTAAAGTTGACAGGAGACAGACAATGGTTATTTTGAATCGGGTCATGAATATTCTGATCCTGCTGGCAGCAATTGCGGCAGTGGTATTTTCGTATCTGCTTTTCAGCAAGCGGGAGAAACTGGTGAACGGGTGGGCGCAGATGGCGTCGGCCATCACGACGGCAGCCAAAACGCTGGATGACGGCGGTGCATCAGGCACCACAGCGGTCAAGGATCTGCCGGAAGCGAAACTGAAACATACCAATTCCGATGAACTGGGACAGGTTCTGCCGAAGTTGAAAGACAATATTTCCAAAGTGATAACCCAGCGCAACGACCTTTCCAAATCCATGCAGGACGCAGCCGCGAAACTGTCGATCGCCGGCGTGGATTCCAAGAATATCAGGAGTGTGACGGCCTATAAGGACCAGGAACGCATCTTCCTGAAAGGCGTTCAGGATTTCCGGAACGGCCGTGATACCGTTTCCCGTGAATATGCCAATACTTTCAGCAAGTTCGGCGCTTCGGTTTCCGCCAGTGAACTGAACAATCCCAAAAGCTGCCGGGAAGCGATCGACCGGGGCAATATGAAGATCCAGGATGCGCTTGACCGGAAGAAAACTTATTCGACTTCTCTGGTTCAGATCGCCAGAGCGGCGGGAGTCACGGCTCCGAATGTGGAAGGGCCTGCCTACCGCACCGATCTCAATAAAACGGTGACAGCAGTCAGGGCGAAAACCGCGGAGTTCAACAAAACCAAGAGTCTGCTGGCGGCTGAACAGCGGAAGACCAAGCAGCTGACCGCTCAGCTGGAGAACCAGCGCAAAAACCTGAAGAGCGTGAACGATCTGAAACTTGCCAGGGAGAAAGAAATCCAGCGGTTGAACAACATCCTCAGCAAAGACGGCACTTTGAAGATCCCGGAAAAACTGCTCTCGTCCAAAGACCCTGAATGTTATAAATATGTCAAAGGAATAATCGAATACATCGACAAGGATTATGGTTTTGTCACCATCAATATCGGCAGGAATTATTCCTTTGTTCAGGAGTATGGAAGCCGGCAGAACCGGGTCCTTTTCCCGCTGCAGGCAGGAAGGATCATGACCGTGGTCCGCAACCCGGATTCGTCCAATCCGCTTTTCATCGGGAAAATCAAAGTCACGAAAGTGGATGACAGTTCTTCCGTCTGCAATCTCATCAGCGGAAAATCTGAAACCATTCAGGAAGGCGATGTGGTTTTCTTCACCGATGAAGATATCGAAAAGGCTGTTTCCGTCAAGCCGGAAACAGCCAAGAAATAAGGAGATGATCAGATGTTTTCATCACCGATTTTCACGGTAACGGCGGTTTTGACCTTTCTTTCTCTGGTGGCGATCCTGGTCATGCAGGCCCTTGAGATGAAGTGTTACGGCATGTTCTGATCCAATCAGTTTTATGACTGCCGCAAAAGTCCCGAACAACGTTTTCTGGCTCTTCGTTTGTTTCGTCCTTCTGTTTCTTTTGGTTTCCTGTACCGATTATGAACGGGCCGGAGTCAATCCCAGACCATTCAATGAGCCTGCCGAGTGGGAATACTATCCCTACGGCAATGCTTTCCGCAATTGATTTCTTTATTTTTAAAGGAGTTATTCTGTTATGGCGAAAATTCAGATTCTGGGCAGTGCGGCGGCGGAAGCCATTCCCGCGATCTTCTGCAACTGCCGCGTTTGCCGTGAGGCATGGAAGAACGGCGGCAAGGACATGCGGCTCCGCGCGGCTTATAAAATCAATGATCACGTCCGCATCGATTTAGGCCCGGATTCCATTGCACAGGAATACAGGTATCAGCTGCATTCCGAAAACCTGAAGCATCTTTTCATTACCCACAACCATGAAGATCACTGGGTGGTGGATCCGCTGGTCTACCGGATGCCCGGTTTTTCCGTGGTCGATGAGACCAATATCCTGAACATTTACGGCAACGAGGGAGTTATCCGCGAGCTCTTCAAACATTTCTGGAACAAGCGCACCTTCAATGGGGACTGGAAGAAATTCCGTCTTAATCCCGTGGTGATTGAGGCATTCAAGCCCGTGGTCCTGGAAGAGGAAGACATGGAATTTTATCCGTTGAATGCGGACCACATGATCGGCATACCGGGCGAATTCCCGCAGTTCTTTGTGTTCCGGTCCGGATCATCCTGGGCGATGGTCGCCAATGACACGGGCTATTTCCGCGAGGAAACCTGGCAGTTCCTGGAAGAGAAGAAATTCAAATTCGACCTGGTAATTACCGACTGCACCGGCGGTCTGCTGGATACCGAACGGGGACACATGAGCGGCAAATATGTACTGATGACCAAAGAACGGCTGGAAAAGATCGGCAGCGTCACTTCTTCCACGCAATATTACATCAATCATTTTTCGCATAACGGGAAAGCCACCCATGCCGAACTGGAGGAACACTACAATCCGCACGGCATCCAGGTCTGTTATGACGGATTGACGATCGAATACTGATCCATACCGGTCAAACGGTCGGAACGCAGATTTTCCTTTGCCGGAAAGATCTGCGTTTTCTTTTTTATGAGGCCGTTTCCGTAATAGTACGGAGAATCATTTCCGCGGCGGGTGACGGCATGGGGATCCGGATCGCTTCGGGATGCTGGGTACGGAACCAGGTGTTCTGGCGGCGTGCGAACTGCCAGGTTGCGGTCGCGATCCGGCCGGGCAGGTCGGCACGGGTGACCGTGCCGGCCAGATAAGCCGCGATCTCCCGGTATCCGAGCACCTGCCAGGCGGTAGGTGCCCGATCCAGCCCTGCGTCCAGGAAATGTTCCGCCTCTTCGATCCATCCGGCTTTGAGCATGGCACGGCAGCGTTCCATGATCCGCTGTTTCAACACGGTGGGATCCCAGACCAGGACAAAAGAACGTGCATCGGACCGTGGCGGAGTATTTTTCCATCGTTCCTGCAGACGGACCAACGGCTGGCCGCTCAGCTGAAACACCTCCCAGGCGCGGAGCAGTTTCCGCCGGTTGGCGGCAAATCTGGCGAGGTCCTCCGGATCCGCTTTCTCCATCAGCGCGGCGAGTTCGGGGAAATGCTCATCGTTGTCGAACTGGCGGTCGATTTCAGCCCGCAGAGCGGGGTTGGACGGCATGGGGTCGAGCCCGTAGAGCAGGGCACGCAGATAAAGACCGCTGCCGCCTGCCACGATGGGGAGATGTCCGCGCGAACGGATCCCCGTCAGACATTTTTCAGCTTCGCCGACGAACCGGAAGACATCGAATTTATCCGTCATCTCCACGATATCGATCAGGTGATGCGGGATATCCCTGCGCTCTTCCTGTGTTGGTTTGGCGGTGCCGATATCCAGACCGCGGTAGATCTGCATGGAATCGGCAGAGATGATCTCGCCGTCCATCCTGCGGGCGATTTCCAGCGCCAGGGCGGTCTTGCCCGACGCGGTCGGCCCCATGATCACCGGAAAGGGCAGGGGCTTACTTCTTGAAATGGACATAGTTGAGGGCATCCGGATCGGTTTTCCGTTCCGGACGTATCAGGGAGGAGATGATGTAGATGAACACCCCGAGGCAGATGCAGGAATCGGCCACATTGAAGGAGGGCCAGACATATTTTCCGATATAGAACTGCAGGAAATCCACGACCGCGCCGCGGAAGATCCGGTCGATGCAGTTGCCGAGGATGCCGGACAGGATCAGCATGATGGAAAAATAGCGTTCTTTCCAACCTTCGGTCAGGTTGCGCAGGAACCAGATGGCGGAGAAGAACACAGCGCCGGAAATGGCCAGCAGGATCCAGTAGCGGCCGGAAAGGATCCCCCAGGCCGCCCCGGTGTTGGTCACATAGGTGAGATTGAAAAATCCGGGGATCACCACCTGCCGCGAGGCAAACGGGATCTCCCTGATGACCCAGTATTTGGTGAGCTGGTCAAGTCCCAGGAAGATCATGCCGGTCAGCAGGGCCAGCAAAAATATCTTGCGGTCTTCTGCCGGAACCGCCCGGTCGAAAAACTTACTCAAAAGAAAAACTCCCGATCAGCGTCTGTGATAGAATGTCTCATCCATTTCTTCGCGTTTGGATTTGCACCTGGTGCAGTATTTTGCATACGGCTTGGCTTCCAGACGTTTCCGGGGTATCGGTTCGCCGCAGTCCAGGCAGATCCCGTATTCGGAATCTTCCAGCCGCTGCAGGGCCTCATCGATCATTTCCAGCACATCGACGCCGTCGGAAAGCAGACCCAGTTCGAAATCCCGGCGGTAATTGTCGGTGCCGAGGTCGGCCATGTGCGTAGCCATGCCGGCTCTTTCACCGGCCGCGTCTTTCCGGGTCAGGGCATCATCCGAGTGATACTGCACCTGGGCGCCGAAAGCGGCTCTGGCGTGCATGAGCAGACCGTAAAAGAATTTTTTATCCGCTTTGGAAAGACGGAGTTTTTTCAGAATCTCATCTTTCCGGACCTTGGTCGTCTTTTTCGCCGCGGGAGCTTTTTTGGCCGGAGCGGGAACTGGCTTTACCGAAGCTGTTTTTTTAGCGGGAGCGGCCTTGGGTGGAGCTGCTTTCCTGATGGGAGCGGGAGCCGCTTTCTTCGGCGCTGTTTTTTTTGCGGGAGTAGCTTTTTTTGCCGGCGGAACCGCTTTCTTTGCGGGAGCCTTTTTCGCCGGCGGAACCGCTTTCTTCGCGGGAGCCTTTTTCGCCGGCGGAACCGCTTTCTTTACAGGTGCCTTTTTAGCGGGAGCGGTCTTGGCCGGAGCTGCCTTTTCAGAGGGAGCCTTTTTTGCCGGCGGAACAGCTTTCTTCACCGTCTTGGCTTTGGGCGTTTTCGGGGAGGAGGTTTTTTTGGCTGCAGGTGTTTTTTTCGGAGCCGCCGCTGCAGTTTTTCCTGTGGTCTTTTTCGCCGCAGTTTCAGAAACTTTTTTCGCCATTTCAATATCCTCCCTGATAGTTATAACAATTCTGTCCGATACCCGACTGAATATAATAATATATCCTGCGTGAAACGAAAATCAAGTATGAAAAACACAAAAAATGATTCAAAACACCAATTTTTTCGCGGCGTCCGGGAAATCGCTTTCATCGACCATCAGCATTTCGGGAAAATTCCGTTTCATCGCGGCGGCAAAAAGACCTTGTCCGGCGGGACCGAGCGAACGTTTTTTCCCGGGGGAAAACAGTTCCACGGGACGCAGTCCGCAGCTGGGCGACCGGGCTTTGAAAATGAACGCGGCAATATTGGTCCGCTCCATCAACTTGACCTCAGTCTGGATCCAGTCATTGAGGATGTCGGTCTTGTCTTCGCCGGTTGCGGTGACGATGACGCGGGTGCCGCGGGGAGACGATTCCAGGTGCATCGGGGGCCGCGGCACACCGAGGCCGGCGTTGAATTCGGGGCAGACCGGAATGAACTGCACTTTGTCTTTCAGCAGTTCATAGATCATGGGACAGGCTTTGGAGCACCCGTCGTAACGGCATTTGATGCCGAGCAGACAGGCGCTGATGCCGATTTTGATTTTCCGGCCGTGCATCCGAAAATCAATCCGTCATTTTGCGCAGATCGGTCCGGCGGATCTTGCCGCTGGTGGTCTTGGGCATGGCTTCCAGGAACTCGATCTTGCGCGGATATTTGTAAGGCGCGGTATGATGCTTGACGTAGTTCTGGATCTCTTTCTTGAGCTCCTCGGAACCTTTCTGTCCCTTGGTCAGCACGATGAATGCCTTGACGACCTGTCCGCGGATGGGATCGGGCACGCCGACCACGGCACATTCCAGCACATACGGCAGTTCCATGATGACGCTTTCGACCTCGAACGGACCGATCCGGTAACCGGAGGATTTGATCAGGTCGTCGCTGCGTCCGACATACCAGAAATAACCGTCCTCATCGCGCCAGGCGGTGTCGCCGGTGTAATACAGTCCGTCGTGCCAGTTGGCATCGGTCTGTTCCTGATTGCGGAAATAGGAGAGGAAGAGCCCCGGGACTTCGCGCGGATTGGCGCGGATGGCGATGATGCCGACCTCGCCGGAGGCCACGGGCTTGCCGTCCTGATTGACCAGTTCGATCTGATACTGGGGCGAGGGTTTACCCATGGATCCGGGTTTCGGATTCATGCCGACCAGGTTGCCGATGGTGAGCGTGGTTTCGGTCTGTCCGAACCCTTCCATGATTTTCAGGCCGGTGGCCTTCTGGAAGATCGAAAAGACTTCCGGATTGAGCGCTTCGCCGGCGGTGGCGGCGTATTTGATCGAGCTCAGGTCGTATTTGCTCAGATCTTCGCGGATGAAGAACCGGTACATGGTGGGCGGCGCGCAGAACGTGGTGATGTTGTACTGCTTGAACAGTCCCAGGATGTCGGCGGCGTCGAACCGGTCGAAATCATAGACGAATACCGCGCCTTCGCAGAGCCACTGGCCATAGATCTTGCCCCAGAGCGATTTGCCCCAGCCGGTGTCGGAAATGGTGAAATGCAGGCCTTCCGGCTGCACATGCTGCCACCAGCGGGCGGTGATGATATGGCCGAGCGAATAGGTATGCGCATGCTGCACCATCTTGGGATATCCCGTGGTGCCGGAACTGAAGAACATCAGCGCCGGTTCGGTGGCGCGCAGACTCGGATCACGCTCGAATTTGTCGCTGAACGCCTCCACTTCCTTGTCGAAATCGTGTTCGCCTTCTCCGGCCTGGCCGACGGCGATCCTGAGCGTCACATTGGGACAGGTTTTCAGCGCTTCATCGATCATGGCCGGCACTTCACCGTCCGAAGTATGGATGATCGCCTTGATCTGGCCTTCCTGGAACCGGTAGACGAAATCTTTGGCCTGGAGCTGGTTGGTGGCGGGAACCGCGATCGCGCCGATCTTATGCAGGGCATTGATGATGAACCAGAACTGATAATGGCGTTTCAGCACCAGCATCACGAAATCGCCCTTCCTGATGCCGAGCGAAACCAGGTAATTGGCGGCTTTGTTGGAATAACGGGAAATGTCGGAGAAGGTGAACCGCCGGGCGTTGTGATGCTTATCCACCCAGACCATGGCAGTCTTGTCCGGCGATTTGGCCGCCAGCGCATCCACCACGTCGAAACCGAAGTTGTAATTTTCCGGATAATGGAATTTGACCGCTTCCAGATGTCCTTCCGCATTGAGCGTTTCGGACATGAATCTGTGATAGATGAGCTCGTTTTTCTCTTCTGGGACCGTCTCTTCGACCGCTTTGGGTTCGATCGACTGCGGGCCGTCGCCTTCGCCGCGGATGACCAGTGCGAGGAATTCGCAGGGCTCCGTGCCGATGGCGATCATGCCGTGCGGATGGGCGGAGTCATACATGATGCTGTCGCCCGGCTCCAGGATCTCGATCTTGTCGTCCAGCCTCACTTTGAGACGGCCTTTGAGGATGTAATCGAATTCCTGCCCGGAGTGGGTGGAAAGATGGATCGGGGCATTTTCATCCTCGGGCGGCGCTTTGACCACGAACGGTTCCGCCTGGCGGTGCTTGAGCAGGGCGGCGAGGTGGCGGTATTCGAAACCGGCCCGGCGGCGGATCGGCATGCCGCCGTGATTCCTCGTGAGCGTGTAGAACGAAAGTTTCGGCGATTCGCCGGTGACCAGCTGGCTGATATCGACGCCCAGACGCTGCGCGCAGCGGTAAATGAACGTGAAAGAACTGTCGGTGGTCCCGGCTTCATGAGCCAGATACTCTTCTTCGGTCAGCTCGGTGATCTGCGCCATTTCCGCCACGGAAACCTCCAGAATGGTCCGGAGCTCCTTCAGGCGTTTGCCCATCAGGGTAAGTTGATTTTCCATAACTGTTGATCCTTGTGATAAAAGTTTCAAATTACACCCGGTAATATACACCCATCCATTGAAAAATGAAATAGCGATTATGAAAAATCCGGCTAAAAAGATCATTGTGACTTCGGACCATACGAGATACCGGGCAATCCCGCAGGCTGCCGGTTCCCTTTGTGATAGTTTTGTCAATTTCAGTTTGACATATCACGCAACGATGTTATATTTCCCAAAAAACTTGATGAAGGTTCGATATGGAAATCAATAATCTGGAAAAATTCCTGAAGAAAGCCCGGTCCGGGACTCCGGCGGCGGGCATGGTGATCACCCTCAACGACCCGGCAGTCAGCGAGCTCGCGGCAGACGCCGGTTACGATTTTACGTGGCTGGATATGGAACATTCGCCGTTGACCCTGACCGATGCCGCCAATCACATCATGGCGCTGCGCGGAACCGGCTGTGCGCCGCTGGTCCGGGTGCCTTGGAACGAACCGGGCATCATCAAGCCGGTCATCGACCTGGCGCCGGCGGGGATCATTCTGCCGATGATCCGGACTGCGGATGAACTCCGCGCGGCGGTATCCGCCTGCCGCTATCCGCCGGAAGGAACGCGCGGATGCGGCCTGCGGCGGGCCGTTCATTACGGAGCGAAACCGACTGCGCAATATTTCGCCGAGTCCGCCTCGGAACCGCTGATCATAGCCCAGATCGAGCATATCGATTCGGTGCGGAACCTGGATGAGATCCTGGCGGTGAAGCATCTGGGGAGCATCTGTATCGGGCCGTATGACTTATCCGGTTCGATGGAAAAATTCGCCCAGCCGAACGATCCGGAAGTCGGCCGGGTCATCGATGAAATCTGCGCCAAGGCGCATAAAGCGGGGATCCTGGTCGGTGCGTTTGCCGAAAAACCGGAATTATGGCGTCACCGGCAGCTCAACTGGGCTGCCCTGACCTCGGATTACGCCGCTGTTTTCAGCCTGTCTCAACAGAAGATCAAGCAGCTTCAGGAACTCAAATAACAGGAGAGAAAACCATCATGGAACGAATTTTCGACGGAGTCGCGGGCCGGCTGCATATCAGCGAACCGGAACTTTACGTCGACAACCAGTCGCGGAGACGCAGCGGGCACATGAGCCATGCCATGATCGAATATCAGCCGGGCAGGATCATCGATTTCAATTCCAACTGTTCCGCGGTGCGGTCGTTCGGACATTCCGCTTTCGGGTGGGTCGAATACCGTTATTCCGAGGATTACGGCCGGCACTGGTCCGAAGCTCATGACCTGCCGTATTCCCGGCAGGAGTTTTTTGACGGCAACCATACCATCTCGATCGAAAAGGGGGTCTGCCTCGACGGTGTGATCACCATTTTCGCCGTCCGGAATTCCCAGTTCTCCCAGATCTGCTGCGAACCGTGGTCATCGCCGACGGTGCTGCAGAGTTACGATTTCGGCAAAACGTGGACCGAACCGGTCGAGTTCTGCCGGTATCCCGGACGTATTTACGATGCCGTGGTGCATGACGGCATCATCTACGCCATGATCTTCTGCAACGAGTATCATATCGGTGAGAGACCCGAACACGTTTATCGTCTTTACCGCAGTCTCGACAACGGCAAGTCCTTCGAACAGGTGAGCATTGTCGACCTTGAAAACATCGGTCATGCCTACGGCGCCCTGCTGTTCCGTCCCGACGGTTCGCTGATCGCCTACAGCAACAATATCACGAACGGGTATCTGCTTTCGCAAAGCATCAGCCTCGATCTCGGCCGGACCTGGGAACCTCTGGCGGATGTCAAATTGTCCGAAGGGATCCGGAACATCCAGATTTCTCAGCTCGGACCGGGTTATGTGATGCATGGACGCGGTTTCCGCGGCGCCCGTTATGGGAAAGGTCTGGTCGTATATACTTCCAAAGACGCGCTGCACTGGGATGACGGGATCCTGCTGGAACCGGACAAGGGGTCCTGCTATTATTCCAACAATGTCCGCCTGGTCAAGCCCGACGGAACGGAAACGCTGCTGGTCCAGTATTCGGATATTTACAAGGACGATCCGGCCAACTTCAAGACCGTGAACGTGATGCATATGTTCCTCCATTTCGAATGAAATCATTTTACAGACAGACCGATCATGAAATTTCAGTTATGCTACCCCGGCGGGAAAAAGAAAGCCCTGACTTTCAGTTATGATGACAGCCATCCGGACAATCTCCGGCTGGCGGGGATCCTGAACCGGCATGGGATGAAGGCGACTTTCAATCTGAACAGCGGCCTGCTGCCCGGTGAAAATGAGGAACAGAAAGCCGATTATGTCAAAAAACTGCTGGCCGGCGGCCATGAGATCGCCTGTCACGGTCTCACCCATGGTTTTTTCGACCGCATGCCTCAGCTGTCGCTGGTGGAAGAAGTGCTGGAGGACCGCAGACGGCTGGAAAAGATTTCGGGACGGATCGTCAACGGCATGGCTTATCCCTACCGGGCCTATAACGCCCAGGTGATCGAAACGCTGCGTTCGCTGGGGATCGTGTATGCCCGCGCGGCCAGATCCACCGGATTTTTCTCATTGCCTGCCGATTTCCTGGCCTGGGATCCGACCTGCCATCATAAGGAAAACCTGCCCGAAGTGGCGGAACGGTTCCTCAAATGTTTTCATTACGGCGGGCTCTGCTATGTCTGGGGCCATGTCTTCGAATTCAACCGGGACAACAACTGGAACATCATCGAGGATTTCTGTGCCAGGCTTGCCGCTGCCGATGATATCTGGTTCGCATCCAACGGCGAGATCTGTGAATATGTCACCGCGTTCCGGCGTCTGGTGACCTCCGCCGACACCCGGACCGTCCGCAATCCGAATGCACAGAGTATCTGGGTTTTCGACCAGAACGGGATCGCGCACGAGATCAAAGGCGGCACGCAGACCGTCTTCGAATGACATCACTTTTTCGGCTCGGTTCCGTTTCCTGGATCTCATGCTCCGGTCAGCAGGAAGACCTGCATGGAGGAAGCGCCGCGGTTCTGCCATAACGCATACGGGATCGCACACAGTCTGACCTTACTGCTGTGCGGGGGTTCCGTACTGTAAAGCGGGCCGTCCGCTGAACGGACGGCAGTGCCGCTGAACTGCAGCGCCTCGGTGCCTTCCGGCAGACCGGAGACTTTGCACCGCGTGAATTCCGGTTCTGCGGGGATCCGCACGGTGTGCAGCAGAATATCCGGATTATCCACACTTTCCAGACAATATACCACGGGTCCGCGCTGGATCGCCGCCCGGCCGAAATCCGCCGGCACGCCCGGATTGGCATAAATGACTTCCGCCGGCATGTCCAGAGCGAGCGTGACCGACTCTCCGGCCTGCCAGTTTTTCTTTCGGGTCCAGTAGCCTTTTTCGACAGTTTTCGCAGGATTCCCGTTCAAAGTGATGCTGTATTTTCCGCACCAGCCGGGGATTCGCAAAGCGAGCGTGAAACAGCCGCCGCGGCGGATGGTCACGGTGATTTTGCCGTCATACGGATACCGGCCCGCGATTTCGACTTCATATTCGGGCAGGGCGACGGACATGGCGGCGGGGATATCGATCCGGAGATGATCCGGAGACGCATCGGCGCAGAACAGTCCCAGCCGCGGCAGGAACCGGCAGTAATTGGTGGGGCAGCAGGAAGTGTTGAACCATGGCTGCCGGGTGGAATAGACATGTCCGACGTCGAATGAGGTCTGGTTGATCTCAAGCGGGTTCGCATAGAAGAAAGTGTCGCCGCGCAGGCTGATCCCGCTCATTCCGTTGTTGTAAAGCACCCGTTCGACAATGTCGGCATATTCCCTTTTGCCGGTGGCATCCAGCAGCCGTTTGGCGAAGAAAATCAGTCCGATCGCTGCGCAGCTTTCCGCATAAGCAGTGTCGTTGGGAAGGCTGAAATCGTGGGTGAAAGCTTCCCCCTGCCGGGTGGAGCCGACCCCGCCGGTGATATACATCCGCCTTTCGGAGACATTCCGGAAAACCCGTTTGGCGGCGGCCAGCAGACTCGGATCGCCGGTCTCGGCGGCGACATCCGTCACGCCGGAAAACAGATACATGGCCCGCACGGCATGACCCCCGGCTTCGGTCTGTTCCCGGACTGGCTTGCCCGCCTGGAGATAGTTCAGGCTGGCTTCCGGAAAACCTTCCTGCGTGACGTAATAATTGGGCGAGGCTCCGCGTTCTTCCACGAAATAGCGGGCGAGTTCCAGATAACGTTTTTCTCCGGTGGCGCGGTACAGCTTGACCAGGGCCAGTTCGATCTCCTCGTGACCGGGATATCCGCGTTTCTGTCCTTCTCCGCGTCCGAAAACGGTGGCGATATAATCGGCGTAACGGCACATGCAGTCCAGGAAATTCCGTTTGCCGGTGGCTTCATAATGGGCGACAGCGGCTTCCATCAGATGTCCGGCGCAGTAAAGTTCATGGCAGACGGCCAGACTGGCCCAGCGTTTTTCCGGTTCGGCCACGGTGAAATGCGTATTGAGGTAGCCGTCCGGCTGCTGCGCGCTGACGACCAGGTCAACCAGTTCGTCCAGCTGTTTTTCCAGTTCGGGATCGGGCTGGACCATCAGGGATGCGGCCATGCCCTCAAGGACTTTGGCGACGTCGGAATCCCAATAGATGTGCGGCATATCGGGTTCCCCTTTTTTCCATTGCAGGCGGAACGCCTTGATCCGTCCGGTTTCCCCGCAGCGGCGGATGCAGCTGGGAATGGTGACTTCCCGGCCGGTTTTCTGGCGGGGTGCGAAAATGGGGTCCTGCAGCCGGATGTTTTTCAATAATGCATCATTCATGGAATCGCTCTCCGTTTTTTCTTTTTATCGCAAATATATCCGCTGTATCGGTCCAAGGCAAGCGGACGTGGATGAAAAAAATGGCAAAAAAATCGTTTCCGGACTTGCAATCCGGCGGAAAACATACGAAATTATATTGTTGCCGTTAAAACCCATCGGCGGAAAGGACTGATCGGAAATGTCAGAGATAAAGACATTTGTTCTGGATACGAATGTGCTGCTGCACAGCGCCCACTCCCTGGAAGGATTTGCAGATAACCGGGTGGTTATCCCCATGACCGTGATCGAGGAACTGGACAAGTTCAAAAAGAATCAGGATGAACTGGGCCGGAATTCCCGCCAGGTGGTGCGGAAACTGGATTCGCTCCGGAAAACCGGCAATCTTTCCGAAGGGGTCCGGCTCGACAACGGTCCCGGCGGAGCTCCCTGCGGCATTGTCCAGGTGGTGACCGGCGAAGATTTCGAAAAAGTGCCGAAAAACATGGACATGAGCATTCCCGACAACCGGATCATCCGGGTGGCGCTGATGCTGAAGGACCAGCCGGACAGATTCGGGAAAGTCACCCTGATCTCCAAAGACCTGAACATGCGTCTGCGGGCCGATGCGCTCGGGATCGATGTGGATGATTACGAAAGTCAGAAAGTCAGCTATGATACTCTGTACAGCGGGACGCTGGACCTGGACCTGGCCGATCTGGATAAATTTTTCATGGAGCGGCAGATGGATCCGCCGGAAGGGGTGACATTTTTCCCGAACCAGTATATCAAGCTGAAAGTCCCGGGGACCAACAAGAGCGGACTGGGATTCTTCCGCGACGGCAAGATCATCCAAGCTCCGCCGCTGCCGGAGGACAAAGTGTGGAACATCAAGCCGCGGAGCATCGAACAGCGGATCGCGCTGCTGCTCCTGATGGATCCGGCGGTCCAGGCGGTCACGCTGGTCGGGCAGGCAGGTTCCGGCAAAACCCTGCTGGCACTCGCGGCCGCGCTCGAACAGCTGAAGATGGGCCGCTACGAGCGGCTGCTGGTTTCCCGGCCGATCGTTCCGATGGGCAATGACATCGGTTATCTGCCCGGCGACAAAGATGAAAAGCTCAATGTCTGGATGCAGCCGATTTACGACAATCTGGATTATCTGCTGCATACCGGCAAGGAGAACAACGATAACCTGGTGCGGAAGAAGATCGAAGAGATGCGCCGTTCCGGCAAGCTGGAACTGGAAGCACTCACCTACATCCGCGGACGCAGCATCCCGCGTCAGTTCGTGATTGTGGATGAAGCGCAGAACCTGACTCCGCACGAGGTGAAAACCATTGTCAGCCGCGCGGGCGAAGATACCAAAATGGTCTTCACCGGCGACCCGGACCAGATCGACAATCCGTATCTGGACGCTTCCAGCAACGGCCTGACCTTCATGGCGGAACGGTTCAAGAAAGTCGCGATGCACGGACATATCACCCTGAAGAAGAGTGAACGCAGCCCGCTGGCAGCGGCCGCCGCCACGTATCTTTGAGCCGCATGGACTACTGCAGCGACCTGAGTTTCGTCAATTACGGCTATGCCGAAAATTCTTCCGCCAGCGCCTGCGGCAGAAGGTTCGAGGGCTATTACGGGATCCAGTTCCTTCATCACGGCCGGATGTATGCCCATACAGGAGACCATCCGCCGGAATTTGCGGACGGGCCCTGTGTCTTCATCACGTTTCCGGGTGTGCCGTTTTATTACGGTGCGCCGGCGGGTCAGGTGCGTTCCCAGGCGCATATCTGTTTCCGCGGAGAGCGGGCCGTCCGTTACTGCGATGAGGGACTGCTGACTTTGCGGGAGACAGCGCTGTTCCGGCGTCTGGCCGATCCGGACGCTTTTTTCCATACCATGCAGAGACTGTTCCAGCTGCAGAAAGTGCCGGGCAGCGTGCCGCATGCCAGGGCGGTCCTGCTGCTGGAGGAACTGCTGCTGCAGATCCAGGAACAGCCGGCGGTCCCGGACAAGATCTATACCCGTTACATGGATGACCTGCTGGCGCTCCGCGACCGGATCGCGATGGATCCGCTGCTGCCCTGGAATTTTCAGAAGGAGGCCCGGAAGATGGACCTGTCCTATGTCCATTTCCGGCGGATATTCAAGCAGACGACATCGTGGCCGCCGGGCGGGTTTCTGCTGGAATGTCGGCTGCGTCAGGCGGAAAAACTGCTGATGAGCACGCATGCTCGGATATCCGAGATAGCCCAGACGTGCGGATTCAACGATGCCTATCATTTTTCGCGGATCTTCAAAAAACACAGCGGCCATTCTCCGGCGGAATTCCGGAAACTCTACGGAAACCGCTGACCTTGTTCCGATTCCCGGCCCGGTCAGAAAAACGGGTAAAAAATCCAATGCGATATTGACAATTGAGTGAAACGGGGATAAATTGTATAGTATTAAAGAATAATGAAATGACAGCAAAGGAACGGAGGACCCGGCAATGAAACGGATCGGAAAACAGATTAGAAAAACCCGCGAAACGAAAATCGCGGTCGAACTGGATCTGGACGGAAGCGGAAAAAGCGAGATCAGCACGGGGATCGGTTTCATGGATCACATGCTGGAACTCTTTGCCCGGCATGGGAAATTCGATCTGAAAGTGCAGGCAGCCGGCGATCTGGAAGTCGATGCGCATCACACGATGGAAGATCTCGGTCTGGTGATGGGCGAAGTGTTCAGCCAGGCGCTGGGCGACAAGGCGGGCATCCGGCGGTACGGCAGTTTTCTGCTGCCGATGGATGAGACGCTGGTGCTGATCGCTCTGGATCTTTCGGGCCGTCCGTATCTGGTCTATGACCTGATCCCGCCGGTGGAAAAGGTGGGGACGCTGGATACCGCGCTGTTCCATGAATTTTTCCAGGCGTTCTGCGTCAAAGGCGGGATCAATCTCCATGTCAGACTGATGGCCGGCGGCGAGATCCATCATATTTTCGAAGCGGTTTTCAAAGGTCTGGCGAGAGCGCTGGAACTGGCGGTATCGCATGATCCGAAGGAAAAAGGGATTCCTTCGACCAAGGGGATCCTGTAAGCGCGAACTGCACGGAGACCGGAAGACATGGCGGAATATATTTGCAGCAGCTGCGGATGCACTATTGCGTCCGAAGCCGATCCGCAGGGAAAGATCACCTGCAGCCATTGCGGTGAAGTCCTTTCTGCGTCCGGTCTTCAGAAACTGCTGCCCGCCGGGACGCGGGTCGCCGGATATGAGATCATCCGCCACATAGCCAGCGGGGGTACCGGAAGCGTATATCTGGCCGAACAGATCTCGATGGAACGGAAGGTGGCGCTGAAGATCCTGAATGCGGACCAGGTCTCCTCGGGGAACGCGGAACGTTTTCTGAACGAAGCGCGGAATACTGCGAAATTTGAAAATCCCCATGTGGTATCGGTCATCGACACCGGCATTGCGGACGGATATTATTATCTGGCGATGCAGTATGTGGAAGGGGAATCGCTGGAGGACATCCTGCAGCGCGGCCGGGTGTTTTCCGAAGAGGAAACCCTGGTCATCGGTATAACCGTGGCGGATGCCCTGCGCACGATCTGGAACAAATACAAGATGTTCCATAAGGACATCAAGCCGGGCAATATCATGCTGACGCGTGAAAACGAAGCGATGATCCTGGATATGGGAACGGCGCAGGAACGCGGAAAAAGCCTGCTGGCGGACGGAGATATCGAAGGTTCGCCTTATTACATGAGTCCGGAACAGGCCCGCGGCGAAGAACTGGGCTGGAGTTCCGATCAGTATTCCCTCGGCGCCACCATGTATCAGATGGTTACGGGCCAATATCTGTACAACGCGCCCGAAGTGGAGATGATCCTGCGGCAGCATGACAGCGCGCCATTTCCTGATCCTGCAGCCCGCGTGCCGGAATTGAATATTTCCGAGCCGATGACCGCTATCCTGCGGAAAATGCTCGAGAAAAAACCGGCACAGCGTTATGCTTCCTGGGAAGATTTCATCCGCGATGCCAAACAACTGCTGAAAAAAATCATTGAGGAAAAAGGTTCTTCAACACCGGAAAGACTGCAGCGGAAATATAATGAGATCGACGGTCTGGACGGGTCCCCGGAACGGAAGGGAAAAGGGAAAGCATTGCCGTCGCCGGGACGTTTCATCTGCTGCGGACTGCTGATCTTTATTCTGACCGCGGCTCTGCTGGGCGGTATTTTCCTCTATCTGGCGATTCGGAAGAATTCTTCGAATGCGGCGAAGCGGCTGGAACCGATCCGGAAGCAGGCGAAGAGTCTGCCGGAGAATCCGGATGCAGTCGATGAATTGATCCGGAGTGCGGAACCGTATTTCGAACGGTTCGGAGTGCTGCCGTCCCTCCGGCGGGAATTGGAAGAGAACCGGCAGAAAGTGGAGAAATCCCGCGAACTGGGAAAAAGCGAGGAACAGCGGATCGCCCGTCTGGAATCTCTTGTTGCCGAACAGCTGAAGATCGCGGATCAGGAGATCGAAAAAGTCAAGGAGATCAAGTCTCCCCGCCAGGCAATGCAGCAATATGGCCGTGCAGTCAAAATTCTCCGCGAAACGAGAGAACAGATCAAAAAGAAACCGTTCGTGCTGCTGTCCAATATTTCCAGAGCGGAGGAACTGCAGAAAAGACTCCGGATGGCCCTGCATGCAGTTCAGCGAGAGCAGAATCAATACAGGATGATTCATTCTCAGCCGGTCCGCAGACCCGGAAGTCCGTCGGGAAATATGAAAAAGTCAGCCCGTCCAGTCAAGCCGGCAGAGCCGGCTGCCCCGGTGAAGAAACCCGCGGCGCAGGTGAAGAAACCCGCGGCGCAGGTGAAAAAAACGGAGAAACCGCCGCATCCCGCCGTGAAAAATCTGGTGGAACGGGAAAAGAACCGGCTCCGTGTCCTGCTGCTGGAACAGCAGCGCAAAGGCCAGCCGGCCGTCCTGCCGGCGCTGCATCTGAAACTTGATGAACTGCCGGCGGAGCAGCAGACCGCGTTTTCCCGCTGGCTGCGCGGGATGAAGTCTGCCGTTGAATCGGCCGCCAGAATGCATCAGGCGGTCTATCATTCCCATCAGGCGCTGGCCGGATTCCATTTCACCGTGCCGACGCCGGAAGGGGACACCCGGATGGAATTGAGATCGATCCTGCGGGATGAAGTCATCCTGTTCCGTCAGGGAATGGAGAATGTGCGGTTGAAATTCAATCAGCTGCCCAGTGCCGAATGGCTGGATTTTCTCCGGTATGCGGCAAAAAAGAAAGATCTGAACCGGGACCTGGACAGTTATCTGCTGCTGAACGGCTGGTTTGCTCCTGTGGCGAAAAGCGGTAATGCTTTCGTGCGGCAGGAAATGCCGGCTTTCCGCAAGGTTTATTACCGGTATCTGACGGGTGAGAAAATCGCGGGGGTGGCTCCGCTGAAGGAAGATATCGAAAAGGAAATCATCAGAAAATATTCCTGGGATCCGTTTTTTGCGCCGTTCCGGTCGAAACTGGAACAGCGGAAGCGAACCGGCGGGAAAAAGGATCGGCCAGAAGGAGGACAAAAATGAAAGCTGCATGGGTATTTTCGGGTCAGGGCGCCCAGAAAACCGGAATGGGGAAAGATCTGTTTGAGAGCAGTCCGGCGGCTGCGGAGATCTTTCGCGAGGCAAACCGCATCCTGAACTGGGATCTTATGGAGGTCTGTTTCAATGGCCCGGATGAGAAACTGACGGAAAGCAAGTGCTGTCAGCCCGCGATTTTCACGGTAAGCATGGCCGCTCTGGCGGCATTCCGGGAGAAATTTCCGCAGGCGGAGCCTGTCGGGGCTGCGGGTTTGAGCCTGGGCGAATACGGTGCACTGTGCTGTGCCGGATATATGAGTTTTGCGGACGCGCTGAAAACGGTGGCCCGCCGGGCGGAACTGATGGATGAAGCCTGCCGGAAAACGCCCGGGACCATGGCGGGCATCATCACGGACGGAAGCGTGACCATCGACACGTTCAAGGCGATCTGCGCCGAATTCGGGATCTGGGTGGCGAATTACAACAACCCGATGCAGACCGTGATCAGCGGCGGAGTGGACGGCGTGGCGAAAGCGGCGGAGAAGTTCAAAGCCGTGCCGGGGGTCCGGAAAGTGATCCCGCTGAACGTGGCAGGAGCGTTCCATTCGGGCCTGATGGCGGAAGCCGGCGAGAAGCTGCGCGGCGTTCTGGCTCCGGTGCCGGTGCAGGCGCCCCGGATCCCCGTGGCGCAGAATTTCACCGGAAAGATCACCGCGGATCATCAGGAGATCAAGGAGAATCTCGTGCATCAGGTGGCGGGGAGCGTGCAGTGGATCGGCTGCGTGAAAGCCCTCTCCGGAGCCGGCGCGGATACTTTCATCGAATTCGGACCCGGCACGGTGCTGACCGGACTGATCCGGAAGATCGATTCTGGCAAGACGCTGCTGAATGTTCAGTCGGCAGCGGATCTAGATAAAATCACCATAGCATAACCCAAGTTCAAAAAAAAGGAGAACGGAAATGGGAAAAAGACTGGAAGGGCGGGTAGCCCTGGTAACGGGCGGAGCGCGCGGCATCGGCCGGGCGATCTGCGAAAAACTGGCTTCAGAAGGAGCTAAAATCGCCATGGTCGACATCATGCTGGACGTGGCCGAGAAAACCGCCGAGGAATTCAAGGCGCAAGGTTATGAAGCGCTGGCGATCCAGGCG
>Ga0265298_10003448_pt1 | contig 20888 bp, 17 predicted proteins | sample AusTroGonzalo_MG_3_FD_193486 | JGI IMG/M metagenome (GOLD analysis project Ga0265298, IMG submission 193486) | Bovine rumen microbial communities from tropical cattle in Woodstock, Queensland, Australia - Gonzalo_01 | ecosystem: Host-associated > Mammals > Digestive system > Stomach > Rumen ... | reverse complement strand
CTTTGAGGAATGCGGGCACATCGGGCCAAAAAATCTCCTTCCAGTACTCCTTGTTGCCAAACAAGTTGATGGCCAGCATGGTACACAAGGCGAGGAAGAACGTGATATTGATGTTGCCCGTCACGTTGGCGCCACCAGGGAATACTGGCAGCAGTCCCAGCAGGTTGGTAATCAGGATGAAGAAGAACGCCGTCAGCAGATAAGGAGCATACGGACGGTAGTGCTTCTCGCCGATGGAGTCCTTGATGAGGTCGTCGTTGATAGCCATCACCAACATCTCCACCATTCCGACAAAACCACTGGGAGAATCCTTCGTGGCATCATGCTTCTTGTACCAGCGGGCACAGCCCAGAAAGACGGCCAGCATGATGGCTACGACAATCCATATCTGCAATACGCTCTTGGTGATGCTGATATCCCATGGACGCACACTGGTGCCGTCGGGCAGGCGCTCATAAATCTTGCCGTTTTTCTCTTCATTGAAGTAGAATCCCTGATAGTTGTGACCCTCTTCGGCAGCTTCCTCGATACGGGAACTGCAGAAGGCGTGCCACTCACCAGTAGCCTCGCTGCGCACGATGACAGGCAGTGGGATGCTGATGTGCTTGCCGCCGATGGTGGTGATGTGCCACTCATAGGCATCAGCCATGTGCCCCAGTACAATCTCCTTCACATCGATACCCTTGCTTTCCGAGGCTCTGGCAGGCAATGCCGTCGTCAGCAGGAGTACAAGACCGAGCAGTATGAATCTCATTTTTCCGAGTTTATCCATTTTGTTGAATTGTCTTTTCGACCTTTACGAAATAGGCCGTATCATAAATGAGAATAATAAAATAATATATAAGGAACGTAATGACAAAGAAACGGATGGCCACCTTATCGTCAGACAGGAAAAGGAAGCCCAGCACCACAACCACTCCGGCAAACATACGTGCGCCGGAAGCAGTAAGGTAGAGCGTGGGGAGACTGGCTGTTGACGATGCTGCCACAGACTGCCATACGAGTCCGTAGGTCAGGCAGGCCACCAACTGGAACACTACCACGATACACAAAGGAGCTGCCATCGCGCCCAGACTTCCTCTTAGCCACAGGAAAGAGGCTGTCAGAAGCGTCAGCGCAACGATGAGCAGAATGCTCTGCGTCAGGTATCTGTTCACGACTCTATTCATTCTTACCAAGTTCCACACAAAGACTTACCTCATTCTTCTGTACTTCTACAAAACCTCCGGTTATCTTCAGCGTATGCTTGCCGTCAGCGGCAGCATATACCACATCGCCACATACCAGCGACGAGATAATGGGGGCATGATTCGTCAAAATCTCGAACTGACCCAGGGTCCCGGGGACGAGAACACTCTCCACATCGCCTGTGTATTCAATTCTTTCGGGAGATACTATCTTCAGCTTAAGCATATTGAGGTATTTTTCGTTATTACGTTATTACGAAATTTCGATAATTCGATACTGTGTTATAACGATTATCCCTTAGCTGCTTCCAGAAGTTTCTTGGCTTTCTCCTTGGCATCCTCGATGGTACCCACGTTGAGGAAGGCCTGTTCGGGCAGGTCGTCGACCTCACCGTCCAGAATAGCGTTGAAGCCCTTGATGGTGTCCTCAATGGGAACCATGACACCTGGCAGACCCGTGAACTGAGAAGCCACTGAGAACGGCTGCGACAGGAAACGCTGCACACGACGGGCGCGGTTCACAGTCAGCTTGTCCTCATCGGAAAGCTCGTCCATACCGAGGATGGCGATGATGTCCTGCAACTTCTTGTAGCGCTGCAGAATCTCCTTCACGCGCTGTGCACAGTCGTAGTGAGCCTTGCCGACCACCAACGGGTCGAGGATACGTGAGGTAGAACCCAGCGGGTCTACAGCAGGATAGATACCCAACTCGGCTATCTTACGGTCGAGCACCGTCGTAGCATCCAAGTGTGTAAAGGTTGTAGCAGGAGCAGGGTCAGTCAAGTCGTCGGCAGGCACATACACAGCTTGTACGGAGGTGATAGAACCCGTCTTCGTGGAAGTAATACGTTCCTGCATGGTACCCATCTCAGAAGCCAGCGTGGGCTGGTAACCTACGGCTGACGGCATACGACCCAGCAGAGCCGATACCTCAGAACCAGCCTGGGTGAAACGGAAGATGTTGTCGATGAAGAACAGGATATCGGCAGCACCGCCATCCTTACCACCAGCATCGCGGAAGCCCTCAGCAACAGTCAGACCTGACAGGGCCACAGAAGCGCGTGCACCGGGAGGCTCGTTCATCTGGCCATACACCAGCGTGGCCTGACTCTTCTTCAGCTCCTCGGGGTCAACGAGACTCAAGTCCCACTTGCCCTCGTCCATTGCCTCACGGAACTTCTCGCCATAGCGGATTACGCCCGACTCGATCATCTCACGAATCAGGTCGTTACCTTCACGGGTACGCTCTCCTACTCCAGCGAATACGGAGAAACCGTTATGTCCCTTGGCAATGTTGTTGATGAGCTCCATGATGAGCACCGTCTTACCTACACCGGCACCACCGAAGAGTCCGATCTTACCACCCTTCAGGTAAGGCTCCAGCAGGTCGATGACCTTGATACCTGTAGCCAGCACTTCCTTGGTGGTCGAGAGTTCCTCGAACTTCGGTGCTTCGCGATGGATGGGATAGGCACCCTCCATGTCAAGCTGTTTCATACCGTCGATAGGCTGTCCGATAACGTTCAGCATACGACCCTTAATCTGTTCGCCGGCAGGCATCACAATGGGTGAGCCCAGCGGTTTTGCTTCCAAGCCACGCTGCAAGCCGTCAGTGTTGTCCATAGCCACACAGCGTACTGTATCCTCACCGATGTGCTGCTGCACCTCGACAATGAGTTCGCTGCCGTTTGGTCTAACGATTGACAATGCCTCATGAATCTTGGGGAGCACTTTTTCCGCATCCAGTCCTTTGGTATCGAAAAAAACGTCGATGACAGGACCGATAATCTGGGAAATGTGTCCAGTAATTTGTGACATAAGCAGATAATTATTTTTGAAATTATTTATAGTTTCAGTGTTATACACAAAGATGTTTGCAAAGATAGCAATTTATTTCCAACAAAAAAAACATTTTCGAATAAAAGTTCGGAAATGTTTTATTTTTGTAGAGTTTTAGGACAATCTGCTGCCCTTAGAAGGCCTTTTCAGAACAAAAGACCTATCTGATAGACCATTCCACTAACCACCCATGCCAGCACGGTGGTGTAAGCGGCTGCAAAGAAAGCCCATCGCCATGAGCCACTCTCATGACGGATGGCGACGATGGTGGCAATACAGGGGAAGTAGATGAGTACGAAAAGCAGAAAGCAGAAAGCTGTCAGCTGTGAGAAGTTGTAGTCACCGGCATAGAGCACTCCGATAGTGGAGGCTACAATCTCCTTGGCACCGACACCTGCGATGAGGCTGACATCGAGTCGCCAGTCAAAACCTTGTACACGGAAAATAGGTTCTATGGTTTTCCCTAATAAGCCTATAAAGCTCTCTTCGAGTGACGGAGCCACGCCTGAAGTGCCAAAATAGCCAAGTGCCCAGACGATGATGCTGGCAACCAGAATGACACCCCCCATTTTCTTCAGGTACTGCTTGCCCTTTTCCCATGTATGGCGGAAGATAGCCTTGGTAGTGGGGAAACGGTAGGGTGGCAACTCCATGACAAAAGGCGTATCCTCGCCTTTGATAACCCACTGGCTTAGAACGCGGGCCATGATCACCGAGAGCATGATGCCGATGGCATAGAGCGAAATCATGATTAAACTCTGATACTGTACGGTGAAGAAAGCTCCTGTTATCATGATATAGATAGGTAGACGCGCAGAGCATGACATCATAGGCAGCACTAACATGGTGATGAGTCGGGATCGGCGACTCTCAACCGTGCGTGTAGCCATAACGGCAGGTACATTGCAACCGAAGCCCATGATGAGTGGAATGAATGACTTACCATGTAGTCCCATGCCATGCATCAACTTATCCATGATGAAGGCCGCACGGGCCATGTACCCCGAATCTTCCATCAGCGAGATGAAGGTATAGAGGATAAGAATCTGAGGTAAAAAGACAATGACCGCTCCCACGCCGCCGATAATGCCGTCGACTAACATCGCCTTTAGCGGTCCGTCTGTCATGGCCTGACTGACGAAGTCGCCTAACCAATCGACACCTGCCTGTATCCAGTCCATCGGGTACTGTCCCAGGGTGAAGGTCACCTCGAACATCAGCCAAAGCAGCAGGAAGAAGATGGGGAAACCAAACCAGCGGTGGGTAATGATAGCATCGAGCCAATGGGTAGCCTTGTAGGTATCGTTCTTTTTGCCCATCTGATAGCCTGCCTCGTGCAAGGCGCCATGAATAAAACCGTACTTGGCATCCATGATGGCCGTCTCGGAGTCATCGCCCGTCTCTTCCTTCACACGACGGTTTGCCAGTACACATGCCTCGCGAATCTGCTGAGCCTCAGGCAGTTCATCAGCCACGCGCCAGGCCTCCTTGTCGTTCTCCAACAGTTTGATGGCTAACCATCGAGTTGAGTAGCGCAGACGCAGCAAGTCATTACCCTTCAAATACTGCTGGATGTTGCTGATGCCGTCCTCTATCTCGTGTCCGTGGTTGATGTGTATGTGGCGATAGTAGTGGTCATGACCTTCGCGGTTTTCAAAGATGTGTATCACCTCGTGCATCAGCTCTTGCAGTCCGCGACCCGTTTTGAATGATGTCGGTACCATAGGCATACCCATCAGCGACGACAGCGTGTCTATATTCAGTTTGTCGCCTCGCTCCTCCAACTCGTCAAACATGTTTAGCGCACACACTACACGCAGGTGCATGTCCATCAGCTGGGTAGTCAGATAGAGGTTGCGCTCCAGATTCGAAGCGTCAATAACATTGACTACTACGTCGGGTGTGTCGTCTACCAATTGGCGACGCACATAGAGTTCTTCAGGCGAGTAGGCTGATAGCGAATAGGTTCCGGGCAGGTCGACGAGCTTGATGTGATAACCCTCAAACTCGGCATAACCCTCTTTGGCATCAACGGTTACACCCGAGTAGTTGCCCACCCGCTCATGTGCTCCTGAAGCAAAGTTGAACAGTGACGTCTTTCCACAATTTGGATTGCCTACAAGAGCAACGGTGAGGAAGCCACCTTTAGCCCCTTCTGAGCAGGAAAGGAGTTCGGTTAGCCCATCTTGAACCGTCTCAGAATCTTTTCCCATTCTGGAAGGGGTAGGAGTGGGTGTCTGGTTAGGCTCCACCTCTATCATCTCTGCTTCCTGACGGCGCAGGCTAACCTCATAGCCCATCACCTTGTATTTCACGGGATCCTGCAAGGGAGCATTTAGCAGTACCTCTACTGTCTGTCCCTTCACAAAGCCCATTTCCACAATGCGTTTGCGAAAACCGCCATGGCCTCTTACTTTCAGGATGGTGGCATGCTTGCCCGTCTTCAGTTCTGATAGCTTCATGTACCTTAATTATAATATGTGCGCTGCAAAGGTACAAAAAACTATGAATTACGTATTATGAATTACATATTATTTGTCCTTTAACGCACAAAATACCTACAAATAATGATAAAAACTATAATTAACGCACGTTAATTAAGTTTGAAATCCTTGAAGAACTTCATTTCGTGGAGTATGCGCTGCTGGCGTTTCAATACGTAACTGCTGGGATGTGCAGAATTGTAGTGGAGCGGATTGGGTAGTGTGGCGGCAATAAGGGCACACTGCTGACGGGTCAGTTCCGAAGCACGGGTCTGGAAGTGCCACTCGGCGACCGCATCGGCACCATAGATGCCATCACCCATTTCAATGCTGTTTAGGTAAACCTCCATGATGCGCTGCTTTGACCACATCAATTCGATGAGTATGGTGAAGTAGGCCTCTAATCCTTTGCGAACCCATGAACGGCCGGGCCATAGGAAGACGTTCTTGGCCGTCTGCTGCGAAATGGTGCTGGCACCCAGACGGCGTTTCTCCGGATGCTTCATATTGCGGATGGCGGCCTGCTCGATGGCTTTGTAGTCAAAGCCCTTGTGTTGCAAGAAGCGGGCATCCTCTGAAGCCATGACGGCAATGGGTAGTGATGGCGACATCTCCTCAATGGGCACCCAGTGATGGCGCAGCTTCAGTTGCTGACCTGTACTGGCCTGTTGCCCCATGCGGATGAACATGAGTGGTGTGACATAGACGGGTAGCCAGTGAAGGACAGCCACAGAAAGAATAGTGGAGGCAAAGAATGCCACCACTATCCATAGGATTATCCGTTTGATGAAACGTTCGATGCGCTTCATATAGGGCTATTGGTTTTGGCTTAACAGCTAATAGCTAACAGCCTTTCCATTAATTAGCCTGTGCCTGAGCCTCCTGAATCATCTTTTGCGAAGCATACATGTAAACCTCAACGCGGCGGTTCTGAGCCTGTCCAGCAGCCGTGGAGTTGTCTGCCACGGGATTAGCCTCGCCGAAACCCTGTACGCTCTTGATCTGAGTAGCGGGAACAGCCAGACTCATCAGATATTGTGACACAGCAGTGGCACGGTCCTGAGAGAGTACCAGGTTCTTCTGCTGGCTCTCTGCTGCCGTCGATTTTTTCCAGCCCTGGTTGTCAGTATATCCCTGGATGGCAATGTCGCAGTCGGCATTGTTCTTCAGGACGCCTGCAAACTGAGTCAGTGACTGCTTAGCAACGGAAGACAGTTCGGCCTTACCGGTAGCGAAAAGAATACCAGAATCGAACGTCACCTTAACAGCTTCGAGACCGTTTTGGTCGGTCACAGCCTCCACCTGGGCGTTCTTAACGGCCTCGGCCTCCTTCTTTGCCTTGTCCATCTTGTGGCCGATAATGGCACCGGCACCGGCACCTACAGCACCACCAATGGCTGCACCGATTGCAGTGTTACCGGCAATATGGCCGATGATACCACCGATGACAGCTCCGCCACCGGCTCCGATAGCTGTGCCTTTAGCAGTGTTACTTACAGTACAACCTGTTACAATCATTCCCACACAGAGGAATAAAGCGATAATCTTTGTTTTCATAATGGTTTGTTGTTAAATGATACATAATTACGAATCTGACCGCAAAGATACGAAATAATTGATAATTAACAATTGATAATTGATAATTATTTTGTACCTTTGCAGCAAATTTTAAGAAATAAGCAAAAAAATATGGCAAAAGAATTAAAAGATTTAACGAAAAGAGCCGATAATTACAGTCAGTGGTATAATGACCTTGTAGTGAAGGCCGATCTTGCCGAACAGTCGGCAGTACGTGGGTGTATGGTCATCAAACCTTATGGCTATGCTATCTGGGAGAAGATGCAGCAGCAGTTGGACAAGATGTTCAAGGAGACAGGAGCCCAGAACGCCTACTTCCCCCTGCTAATCCCGAAGTCGTTCCTTAGCCGTGAAGCCGAGCATGTGGAAGGTTTTGCCAAGGAGTGTGCTGTGGTGACCCACTATCGCCTGCGTGCCAAGGAGGACAAGAGTGGTGTAGAGGTTGACCCCGCAGCCAAACTGGAAGAAGAACTCATCGTCCGTCCTACATCGGAGACCATCATCTGGAATACGTATAAGAACTGGATTCACTCCTGGCGCGACCTGCCTCTGATGTGCAACCAGTGGTGTAACGTTATGCGCTGGGAGATGCGCACACGCCCGTTCCTTCGTACTTCGGAGTTCTTGTGGCAGGAAGGCCATACGGCTCACGCCACCAAGGAAGAGGCTGAAGAGGAAGCTAAGAAGATGTTGCATGTCTATGCTTCGTTTGCCGAGGAATGGCTGTCACTGCCTGTATTACAGGGTGTGAAGAGCGAAACCGAACGTTTTGCAGGTGCTCTCGACACCTATACCATCGAGGCCATGATGCAGGACGGCAAGGCTCTGCAGAGCGGAACTTCTCATTTCCTCGGCCAGAACTTTGCCAAGGCTTTTGAGGTCACCTATCTGAATAAGGAAAACAAGCCCGAATACGTGTGGGCAACCTCATGGGGTGTCTCTACGCGTCTCATCGGTGCCATGATTATGGCCCACTCCGATGACAACGGTCTCGTATTGCCTCCGCGTATTGCACCTATCCAGGTAGTTATCATCCCCATTGCTACCAAGCCCGAGCAGATGGAGCAGGTGAACAAGGAAGTGCAACCTATCATTGCTGAGTTGCGTTCAAAGGGCATCAGCGTGAAGTTCGACGATGCCGACAACAAGCGTCCTGGCTTCAAGTTTGCCGACTACGAGCTGAAGGGTGTTCCCGTGCGTCTTGTACTGGGTGCCCGTGACTTAGAGAACGGCACCATTGAGGTAATGCGTCGCGACACCTTGGAGAAGGAAACCCGTAGCATAGAGGGAATTGCCCAATATGTAGAAAAGCTTTTAGACGAAATCCAAAAGAATATCTTCGAAAAAGCCCGCAAGTATCGTGACGAGCACGTCTACGAGTGCGACAACTACGAAGAGTTCAAGGAGAAAGTGAAGGACGGCGGCTTCTTCCTTTGCCATTGGGACGGTACGGCCGAGACCGAGGCTAAGATCAAAGAAGAGACACAGGCTACTATCCGCTGCGTACCTTTCGCCTACGAGCAGACACCAGGCACTGATATGGTGAGCGGCAAGCCTGCTAAGCACCGCGTTATCATCGCACGAAGCTACTGATTATTCGGGAACTACGTAACGGTCACCAGTCTGACGGAGAATCTCGCGAGCGTAAGGTTTCGCGAATCCTGGACGCTTGACGGTAGCACCTAATCCGTATTTCGTACGGGTAAAGTGTCCGTTTTCCTCTGGCTTGATGGTCATGTCATTATACTTTACTACCAGATACCATGCCAGCTGTTTCCAGCGGGCCAGCATTTGTTGGGCCTGTTGCACGCTGTATTCGTTCAGACAACGCTGTATGTCAGCCGGTTGCATGTCCTTGGCTTTTGCTTCTATGATTGGTTGCTGCTTGAAGTAAGCCTGCTGCAGGGAGTCGCGAACTGCCTTAAGCGAGGGAAAGAGCATCGAGTAACGCGGATAGACCATATTGCTAACCCAGTTCTCCACCCAGTAGGCATTCTTCTCGCTGAACGTCAGTTCGTCGACGCCTGGCGTATGGTAGCACTCCGGTATCTCTGTCATTGAGCAGTACACGGGCGTATAGGCCACCATGTTCGAGTCGTCGTTGCCGAACCAGAAACAACCGCCCATCTCGCGGGGCAGCCAGGAACGCATCTGTGACACAAAGGTCCAGGCCGTCTGCTGGGTCGATGTAGGCCGTTCGTTGAAATATTGCTTACCATCCACTTTATAATATAAGGGTGTTGGACGATAAGGCATCTGCCAGATGCCGCCACCGATGTCTGTCGAGTCGATAGCCAACGGTGTACCCTCATAGTGGTCACGCATGTCGTTCATCACGTCTGCTACGCTCAGTTTCTTGTTAGGAATAACCCACAGCGGCATGTCCTCAGCTTCCTTGTCCTTTCCCAATGCCCAGGGCAGATATCGGTCCATGCCCTTCACATGGTGGTTGAAGAAGCTCCACACACGGGCATCGCAGATACGACGACCAGAGAAGTCGGGGAAGGCATAGGCATTCTTGAACGAGAACTCCTCGTCCTTGCCACTGAACCACCCCATCTTGCGGGCATATTTGATAACGTTCTTTGAATAGAGCACGTTCTCCTTGTCTTTCAGCGGGAACTGGCCGATGCGGCTCTGGTTGGCATGTCCGCAGATGGCATTGTCTGGAATACGACGGGCGACCCACACCACACGCTCCTTCGACAGTGTACGATCAGGACCACAGCCCTGCATTTCCAGTATCCAGGCTTCGTTTGGGTCGCAGAGGGTAAACGTTTCCCCCTCACTACAGTAGCCATACGTCTCGGCTAAAGACGTCATGATGGCAATAGCTTCACGTGCCGTTTTCGACCGTTGCAGGCCGATATAGATTAGTGAACCGTAGTCGATGATGCCCGTCGAGTCAACCATCTCCTCACGTCCGCCATAGGTTGTCTCACCGATGGTTACCTGCCACTCGTTGATATTTCCCACGACATTCCACGTTTCCTCGGCCTCAGGAATCTCGCCCAGATATTTGTTGGTGTCCCATTCGTAAATCTTGCGCATGTCACCTTTCTGGTGTTTGGCAGCGGGATAGTGATATAGCCACATGAAGGCACCATAGGAGTCGGCATTGTACGAGCAGATGACAGAGCCATCTGTGGAAGCCTGCTTGCCTACAATGAAGTTAGTACATGCCAGGGCGTATGCCGAGGCCATCAATACAGCAGTCAGAAAAAAAGTCCGTTTCATCTTTATTCAGTGTTTTAGTTTTTTCCAGCTGCAAAGATAACTACTTTTTTACATATCTCCAAACAAATGGGAAAACTATTCATTACAAAACACCTCCGGATGCGTCTTCATATATATAATATATAATAAGGAATACGTGACTATGAGACAAATACTAACCTTGATCATGATGGTAGCTATCCTTCAGGGATTTGCAGGGGAGATCGTCGTGCATGAGGGTGAGAGCATCCATGAGGCACTGCGACAGGCACGGGAGTGGAGGCGCACGGGTGACGCCCGTTGCAACGGAGGTATCACCATAAAGATACTGGCTGGACACTATTATATGCAAGAACCGCTGTTCCTACGGCCAGAGGACAGTGGAACGGAGACTTCGCCACTCGTTATCCGCGGCGTTGGAGAGAACCACACGAGCGTTATCTGTGGCGACGACCGACAACGGCACACCCAGGTGTGGCCCAAGCAAGGCATGGAGCGCATGATTTCCTTCAACAAGGAGGCCCGCACCATTACCATACCCGCACCGCCAGACTCTGTGCTCCAAGGTTTTGCCTTGGAGAAGACCCCGCTCGAAATGGTGGTACACCAACGGTGGGCCATCGCCATTCTGCGTGTCAAAGACATGAAGGTGCATGGTGATTCCGTCACCGTGTCTTTTCTATACCCCGAGAGCCGACTGGAATTTGAGCATCCGTGGCCTCAACCCGTTATCGGAGGCGAAAAAGGCAACAGCTCTTTCCTGCTTCGCACTACCGAACAGCGCGACGGCATTGAGCAATTAGCCATCATCGACGGTGCCAGCTATGTACGTTTCGAAGGAATCACTTTCGACAAGACTTGCTGGAACCGTCCGCTACACAAAGGACACGTCACCCTGCAGGGTGGTTTCCCGCTTGTTGACGCCTACAAACTGGCGGTCCCTGGTTTACCCTGGGACTCCGGCCTTGAGAATCAGGCCTGGATAGAGCGCCCCGTTAGTGCCGTCACCGTCCGCAATGCCCACCACGTAGATTTCTGCTCGGTGCTATTCCAAAATCTAGCAGCCACGGCCTTGGACTTTGTCGATAACATCAGCGACTGTCTGGTGCAGAAATGCACCTTCGGCAACATTGGCGGCACGGCCATCATGGGCGGTTCCTTTGCAGAGAGTCCAATGGAGGTGCATCGTCCCTATCAGCATCTGGCAGAACGCTGCCAACGGCTGACCATCCATGAAAACTTCGTTGTGGATGCTGCCAACGAGGACTGGGGAGCCGTAGGCATTGCATTGGGCTATGTACGCCACTGCACCATCAGCAGGAACTACGTGAGCCGCGTCAGCTACTCCGGCATCTGTGTTGGTTGGGGCTGGACGCCACACGACACGGGAATGGAGAACAACCGCATCATGGACAATAAAGTCAGCCACTATGCCCGCCAGTTGTACGATGCCGGTGGCATCTATACGCTCAGTAACCAGCCCGGTTCCGTCATCAGCGGCAACATAATCAGTGCGCCCTACCCAGCTCCTTATGCCACCAACGACCGTGCATTCTGCATCTATCTGGATGCATGCACAGATGGCTATACCATAGAAAACAACAAAACTTCTGCGCTCGGTGGTTCTGCCACCGACACCCGCCCCATCCGTCGTGACGAAATCGGCGACAATCATCCTGGTCCCAACCTCATATTCAAACAATGAAACAAACCAACTACCATATCTTTGACTTTATGGATTTTGATCCTTCGTTACAGAAGGACGAAGCCCTGTGGAAAGCATACGCTCCCGCAAAGATAGAAGAGCACGAAGGCGACATTATCGTCACCATACCCTATCAGAAACAGTTGCACCAGGAGGACATGGCCCCTGACACCAGCGTTCCGCAGCAATGCTACGACCTCATCATCCGGGCCTACGAGCCAAACATCGTGCGGGTGTTTACGACGATGACCGCTGATGAGATGACAGAGGCAGACGAGATGCTGCAGTTCAGTCCTGAGGTGAAGCGCCTGCCTTTACGTTATGTCAGTGGCGATGTCATCGCCACCAACGGGACAAAAGTGGCTGCTATCGATCTCAACACGCCAAGGCTCGACCCTTGGAGCGACCTGCTGCCGGCACCGCAGCCTGCACCGTTCATCACGTTCTATCCTGATGGTGACGAATGCAAGGGCATTGCCCTAAGCGACGACCACTTCTCACCGCCACGCTATGACGCGCTGCCACTGGGGTTTTGTTCTGTAGGTTGCGACTCTGTCGCAACAAACAGGACGGAGCGCGCCACCATCTCCTTCCGCTGCACCCCTGATGAACACTTCGTGGGTACTGGCGAACGTTTCCGTAAGATGGACCTCAGCGGCCAGACGTTTCAGTTGAAGAACCAAGACGGACAGGGTGTGAACAACCGCCGCTGCTATAAGAACATTCCCTTTTATCTGTCGAGCCGCATGTACGGTGTGTTCTTCCATACCAGTGACTATTGCAAACTCTCACTGGCCGACCACTCGACCCGTTCTGTGCAGTTTATGTGTGACCGTGCGACACTCGACGTTTTCCTCATTGGCGGAGCCTCGCCAGAGGAGATCCTGCGTGGCTACCGCATGCTGACAGGTTTTCCGCAGATGCCGCCGCTGTGGTCGTTCGGCATCTGGATGAGTCGCATGACATATTTCTCTGCCGACGAGGTGGAAGATATCTGCGACCGTCTGCGTCGCGAGCACTATCCCTGCGACGTGATCCACTTGGATACTGGCTGGTTCCGCACCGACTGGCTTTGCGAATGGAAGTTCAACCCCGAGCGCTTTTCCGATCCCGAGGGCTTTATCCGTCGTCTTGCCGCTCATGGCTTCAAGGTGTCGCTGTGGCAGTTGCCCTATGTGGCTGCTGGCGCCGAACAACTGGAGGAAGCCAAGGCCAACCACTACATCAGCAGTCCCGTGGTTAGCGGTTCTGCCGCTGACAATACCAGTGGCGCCTCCAATTTCTCTGCCCTCGACTACGCCGGTACCATCGACTTCACCTATGACAAAGCGACGGAGTGGTATAAGAACAAGCTGTTAAGGCCGTTGCTTGAGATGGGCGTGAAATGCATCAAGACCGACTTCGGCGAGAACATCCACATGGATCACTTTTACCATGGCTCTACACCAGAGCGACTGAATAACATCTACGCCTTGCTTTACCAGAAGGCGGCCTATGAGGTGACCAAAGACGTGACAGGTGACGGCATTGTCTGGGCCCGTGCCGGCTGGGCAGGTTGTCAGCGCTATCCCCTGCACTGGGGTGGCGATTCGCAATCCTCGTGGGATGGTATGGCGGGTTCGCTCAAGGGTGGCTTGCACTTCGGTCTGAGTGGCTTCGCTTTTTGGAGCCACGATGTGCCAGGCTTCCACTCCACGCCCGACTTCATGAACTCACCCATTGACGAGAAAGTCTACGTACGCTGGACGCAGTTTGGCGTCTTCTCGTCACACATCCGTTACCACGGCACCTGCAAGCGTGAGCCGTGGCACTATCCTGCCATTGCCCCCATCGTGAAGAAGTGGTGGAAGCTGCGCTACCAACTCCTTCCATATATTATCGGACAAGGTGAACTGTGTACCCGTAGCGGCTGGCCTATGGTTCGTGCCCTGTTAATGCATCATCCATACGACCGTCAGGTGTGGAACATCGACGACGAATACTATTTCGGCTCGGAGTTCCTCGTCTGTCCTGTCATGAGCAGCGCAGACCGTCGTGACATCTATTTGCCGGAGGGCCTGTGGGTCAACTTCTTCACCGGAGAACGTTTGGTAGGTGGACGATGGTATTATGATGTGGAGGTACCCCTCGACCAAATGCCAGTCTTCGTGCGTCCTGGTTCACATATCCAGATTTATCCTGACGATGTTGACAGCACCGATGACATGGATCTCTCGAAAGCAATAACAATTGGAATAACCAAAGACTATAAAGGACTATAAATGGAAAGCCATTACATGCAAGGCCTTGACTGGCTGATTCTGGGATTATATTTCGCCGTGCTCCTCGCTATTGGAGTATGGGCCAGTACAAAACGCAAGAAGGGCGGTGCCCTGTTCCTGGCTGAGCACTCGCTGCGTTGGCATCACATCGGATTCTCCATGTGGGGTACCAACGTCGGTCCGTCTATGCTTATCGCTTCGGCCTCGGCAGGGTTTACCACAGGCATTGTTTCGGGCAATTACGCCTGGTACGCCTTTGTGTTCATTGCCCTGTTAGCCTTCGTCTTTGCTCCGCGATACCTCGGTGCAAAGGTCCATACCCTGCCTGAGTTCATGGGGCTGCGCTTCGGCCAGCGCACTCGTAACATCTTGGCATGGTACACCATCGTTACCATTGTCATCTCATGGTTAGCACTGACGCTCTTTGCCGGAGGCATCCTCATTCGTCAGGTCTTCGACATCCCGATGTGGCTGTCGGCCCTGGTATTGCTCATCATTTCGGCGTTCTTCACGATGCTGGGTGGATTGAAGGCGGTGGCCTACACCAATGTCTACCAGATGATTCTGCTCATCGTGGTGTCGTTGGTACTGGTCATTGTGGGACTGAATAGGGTAGGTGGTTTCTGGGAGCTCGTTTACAAGGCTCCAGCCGACTATTTTGTGATGTTCAAACCCAACAGCGACGAAGCTTTCCCGTGGCTGCCCATTCTGCTGGGCTATCCCGTCATGGGCATCTGGTTCTGGTGTACCGACCAAAGCATGGTACAACCCGTACTGGCGGCCAAGGACCTGCGTGAGGGTCAGCTTGGTACCAACTTCACCGGCTGGCTGAAGATTCTTGACGTGCCTTTGTACATCCTCCCGGGCATCATCTGCTTTGCTTTGTTCGGCGACACGCTGCAAAACCCTGACGAAGCCTACCTGACGATGGTCGAGAACCTCTTTCCCGTCGGTATGGTCGGACTCGTCTTTGCCGTGCTCACAGCCTGTCTGGTTTCCACCATAGGCTCTGCGTTGAATGCGCTGAGCACTGTCTTTACGATGGACATCTACGTGAAGCACTTCCGTCCCGATGCCTCACAGCGTCGTATCAACTATGTGGGACGCCTTGTGACCGTCATCGGTGCCGCCCTGGCCATCGTTCTTACTGTAGCCATCGACGCCATCAAGGGTCTGAACCTGTTCAACGTCTTCCAGTCGGTCCTCAGCTTCATTGCTCCACCTATGGCAGCCGTCTTTGTGCTCGGCATCTTCTGGCGCCGCACTACGATGCGAGCCGCCAATTTCGCCCTCACCATTGGTACGGCGTTCTGTCTCATGGTTGGCGTGCTCTATCTCTGGCCCCCCGGGTGGCTCACCGTCCAGTGGCCCCACTTCATGTTGCTGTCGTTCTATCTCTTCGTCATCCTCGTTGTATCGATGGCCGTTCTGAGCCTGACTGACCGCGACAAGACCGAGTACACGATACCCGCTCCCGTCCGTGAGGGATGGTCAAGCCTGGCCGTCGGTCTGTGGACGGCCTTAGCCGTCGTTATGATAGGACTTTATGTATACTTCAATTAAAGATTGATGCCGTAGTTCTGTTTTACCTCGCTCATCACGAAGGTACTCTCGATGGCACCGACATGGTCAATGTCGCCGAGCTTGGTCAGTACAAACTCCTGATACTGTTTCATGTCTCGCGCGCGTACCTTTAATAAATAATCATACGAACCCGACGTGTTGTAGCACTCTGTCACCTCAGGTATACGTTGGATGCGGCGCACAAAGGCATCGGCTATCTCGTGGTTGATCTGTGTGAGCTTCACCTTGCAGAACACCAGCAACCCCTGATTCAGCTTTTCCGGGTCGAGAACAGCCACATACTTCTTGATAAACCCCTTCTTCTCCAATCGCTTCTGGCGTTCGAAGACAGGCGTCGGAGTCAGGTGAACGGCATCAGCCAGCTCTTTTGTCGTCAGTTTCGCATTCTTCTGCAGCGTCTTCAGTATCTGCAGGTCTATCTCGTCTAATTGTTGCATACCGTCTTTAAAAATGTAATTATCCATTATCAATTATCAATTTCTTCCTGAGCCTGCTTTTGGTACTGCGCACAGCCTGCTCCGAACAGCAGAAGGAGCGGGCTTTCTGTTTGTCTGTCTTGCCGTAGTACTCCATGATGCAGAAGAAAGTCTCCTTGGGCGTCAGTGGCGACGATGCCTTCTGGAGAGCAGCAGCCAGGGCAGCATCCACCATGGGCAGAATCTTCAGGACGGCCTGTTCCTCACGCTTGCCCATCTGACTGATGTTCTGATCGTTGATGATGGCAAAGAGCACGTCAATACCCATCTTTGTCTCGCCAATCTCCAATGCCGGCCGTTCTGTTGTTTCCGAGGCAGCCATTTCCGAGAGCCGTAGGCGCTCCTCGCCCAGTTCCTGCCTGACGGCAGCCATGCGCTGCCGATAGAGACGTTTCAGCGACTGCATGCGCCTGACATACCACAGGCCAAGGCTGCTCAGCGACAACAGGAGCACGATGATGGCCGTAAGGAGATACTGCTGCTGCCGCCCTGCCTTCACCTGCTCAACCCTCAGCTGCACATCCATCACGTTGATGTACACATCTGGTGAGATGGTCTGCATCAGCAGCTGCAGATCCTTTTGTTTCCCTTCACGATAGTAGATGTAGCAGAGCAAAGAGAGCGCATCGCATTGTAGCACCGAGTCCTGGCTCAGCATGAAGGCACGATAGGCGTGTGCCTCAGCCAGCCGCAGCGAGTCGGCGAACATCTCCTGATAGGCCCACTCCTGATAGACGGCCGCACTGTCCTCACCCTTCCCCGAAACGTCATGGAACGATGGCGGTTCCGTCGTCTGACAAGCAGTCAGCAGACAGACAATACTCCATAGCAGCACCGATACTTTCTTCATTTGCTTGCAAAGGTACGAATAAGCGAGGACAATGCAAAAGAAAAACGTGAGTTTTTCTTTTCATTGTCGAGCGAAAGTACTTTCGACCGTAGGTCAAAGGTACGAATAAGCGAGGACAATGCAAAAGAAAAACCCACGTTTTTCTTTTCATTGTCGAGCGAAAGTATTTCCAAGACGAAGTCTCAAAATTGTAATTAAGCATTAAGCATTAAGAATTAAGCATTAGTTGAGTGTGTCAATAATGTCTTGTCCGTGAATGCAACCCACTAACAGCCAGCGACATACATTCACGCACTGTGTCAACCTTCCCACCCCTATTGCAAAACGCTGGAAACTGTTGTATCTTTGCATCGACATACTTATCAATAAGCGTGTTAATCCAATAATATGGCAGAGCCGCCAAGTGGTGCAAGGGCAGTTGCAGACACTTGACGGCTTCGTTTTATAATTAAGCATTAAGCATTATGCATTAAGAATTAAGCATTAACCACACCTTTTCAGAATAATATTCTTTTAGAAGGCCTTTTACGCATGTCAAAAAGAAACAATACACACCGTAGATATACTGTCTTAGCTGTTTGTTCTGAATTGGATGTAAAATTTGGTGGATTATTCCAAAGTTCGTACCTTTGCAGCGGGAAATGAAATTAGAATGGATAATTAAAGAAGTAAATAACAATATTAACAATTAAGAAAGGACAAGAATTATGAGTACAAACAGAAACTATCGTTTTGAGACACTGCAACTCCATGTAGGCCAGGAACAGGCTGACCCCGCTACCGACGCCCGTGCCGTACCCATCTACCAGACCACCTCGTACGTGTTCCGTAACTCACAGCACGCCGCTGACCGCTTCGGCCTCCGCGATGCAGGCAACATCTACGGACGTCTGACCAACTCCACCCAAGGCGTCTTCGAAGATCGTGTCGCAGCCCTCGAGGGAGGCGTCGCAGGCCTCGCCGTAGCCTCCGGAGCCGCTGCCGTCACCTACGCCCTGCAGAACATTGTGCAGGCTGGCGACCATATCGTCGCTGCCGACAACCTCTACGGTGGTTCCTACAACCTCATCACCCACACGCTGGCCACCCAGGGCATCACCAATACCATCGTCAACGTCAACGACCTCGACGCCCTCGACGCCGCCATCAAGCCCAACACAAAAGTAGTATATGCCGAGACTTTCGGCAACCCCAACTCCGACGTGCTCGACCTCGAAGGCGTCGCCGCCGTGGCCCATCGGCACGGTATCCCCTTCATCGTCGACAACACCTTTGGCACACCCTACCTCATCCGACCCTTGGAGCACGGCGCCGACATCGTAGTCCACTCCGCCACCAAGTTCCTCGGCGGTCACGGCACCTCACTCGGTGGAGTCATCGTCGACGGAGGCCGTTTCGACTGGAAGCAGAACGACAAGTTCCCCACACTCGCCAAGCCCGATCCCTCCTATCACGGCATCGTCTTTGCTGACGCCGTCGGCGCTGCCGCCTATGTCACCCGCATCCGTGCCGTCATCCTGCGCGATACCGGAGCTGCCATCTCACCCTTCAACGCCTTCATCCTCCTGCAAGGCGTCGAGACCCTGAGCCTGCGCGTCGAGCGCCATGTGGAGAACGCCCTGCGCGTGGTCGACTTCCTCGCCAAGCACCCGAAGGTCGCCAAGGTCAACCATCCCGCCCTTGAGAGCCACCACGACCACCAGCTCTACCAGAAGTACTTCCCCCACGGCGGTGGCTCCATCTTTACCTTCGAGGTGAAGGGCGGACAGGCAGAAGCCTGGCGGTTCATCGATGCCCTCCACATCTTCTCACTCCTTGCCAACGTCGCCGACGTGAAGAGCCTCGTCATCCATCCCTACACCACCACCCACTCACAGCTCTCACCCGACGAGTTAGCCGCTCAGCACATCACCCCCGCCACCATCCGTCTGAGCATCGGTACTGAGCACATCGACGACATCATCGACGACCTCGCACAAGCCTTAGACAAGGTTTAAACGAAAACGTTCACTGTATGAATTTTATTATTGCCGACAATCAGGAGCTGACACGCTTCGCGTTAGAGAGCCTTCTTCAGCAAGACCGCGACAACGTCGTCTATCGAGCCTTCGACCGCGCCCGACTCGTCACCCTGCTCGAGCAGCACCAGAGTGCCGTGGTGCTGCTCGACTACACCCTCTTCGACTTTGTCGACGAAGACCAGTTGCTCATCATTGCCGAACGCTTCAACCTGTCCGACTGGATACTCCTCAGCGACGACCTCACCCCCCAGTTCATCCGCCGCGTGGTCTATTCCTCCCACCAGTTCAGCGTCCTGTTCAAGGATGCTCCCCTGAGCGAGGTCAGGAGTGCCCTGACGTCTGTCGCCCGTCACACCCGCTACCTCAGCCAGCGCGCGTTGGAGACCATCATCACCTCGCAGCAGGAAGAAGAGACGCCCAGCATCCTGACCACTACCGAGCTGGAGATAGTGAAAGCCATCGCCTACGGCAAAACCACTAAGGAGATTGCCGCCGAGCGCTTCTCCAGCATCCACACCGTCACCACCCATCGCAAGAACATCTTCCGCAAGTTAGGCATCAACACCGCCCACGAGGTCATCAAGTATGCCCTTCGTGCCGGCCTGGTCGACTCCTCAGAGTTCTATATTTAGGAAAAAGAGGGGAAAACTTAAAAATAAAAGCCTGTCACGCTAAAAAAATGACTTTTGCATAGAAATAAAATAAAATCACGATGACCAGCCAGCCGGGAGCCTGCACTGAGACTATTGTCATAGCTCGTCTGCGTGCTCCCCCTGGCAGGGACAGTCACCTTGGTCTGTCCAGAGTCGTCAAATTATTAACTAAAACTATTATTAATAGTGAGTAATCACTTACTCATTTCTCTATTGGGACGATTTCCGGACTCATACTTCGTAGACTGTCCGCCTGGTCACCGGCGATGTTCGGTAGCCCCCTGCCCCTCCTTCGGGGGGAAAGGCAGGGGTGGGTCTGCCTTTTACCTTTCCCTTACCAAGCGTTGCCCCATGGGTTGCCTGACTGGGGATTGTTAGGATCGTATTTGATCTCGTCGTCGTCCTCTTCCTCGTCGTCGTCAAGACCGTTGGTGGTGACGCTGGTCAGCGAGCCTGCAAGCATCTGCACGTGGGTATGGACTTGATAAACCTCTATCTCGGGCATGATATATTCTTTCTTGATCATAGCTGTGTCCTCCATTTATTTAATGACAGTCTTCTTACCATTCACGATGTACACGCCCTTCTGGGCAGTGCCGTTGACGCGGCGTCCCTGCAGGTCGAATATCTCACCGTTCACCGTTCCACGTTCTTGGACTGAGCCAAGTGTGGCGTTGCAATCCACGTTCAACGTGGTAATGCCTGTCACGTCGTCGCCGAAGTTCAGTGTGAACGCTTGTGCCTGTGCGGCATCACCCTTCAGCTGGAAGTAGGCTCGGAAGCCCATCATGTCGGCTGGCAGCGTCTCGGGATACATCAGCTGGCTGCCGGCACCGATGAAGAGCACGCTCTTCGGGTTGTCGCCCATGATGGTGGTCTTGCCTAATGTGGGGATGAAGTCTACGTCATCGGTCTCCTTGGGTGCGACCGTCTTGCTGACGAGGGAAATATTACCCAAATCACTGTAGGCTTTGACGATGTGCCTGAGATAGAAGCAAACCATCCCTACATCATCAAGGTGTCATCACCCATTAC
>Ga0265298_10003446_pt1 | contig 20889 bp, 20 predicted proteins | sample AusTroGonzalo_MG_3_FD_193486 | JGI IMG/M metagenome (GOLD analysis project Ga0265298, IMG submission 193486) | Bovine rumen microbial communities from tropical cattle in Woodstock, Queensland, Australia - Gonzalo_01 | ecosystem: Host-associated > Mammals > Digestive system > Stomach > Rumen ... | reverse complement strand
GTCTCTATACTGATATATGAAAAGGTCTCCCCGCACGGGGAGATCGCTGTTTGATGCTGTTTACTATCAATGGAAATGCCAATATTCTGAAAGAAACTGCTGCTGTGACTAACTGATAGAGTTATCATATACAAAAGCTGAGACAAAGAAAGACCGCTCTCATAATGAGAGCGGCATAACTTATTATCCTGCAACTATACTAAGATATTCTTTGCTTGCATATCCATAATCAGTATGGCTAAATGCGCCAGCTCCTGACGAAAATCCAACGTAACACCATTCGGAATTACTTCCGTAGATGTAAACAGTTTCGCCTTTATGCATTTCTAAAATAACATCATAATTTGTTCCAGGTCCTTTACGAAGATTCAAACCAGTTGTGTCAGTCATATCTTCCCCTTTCGGAACATTAGTTATATTTGAATTATCAACAAATACCATATCTGATGGTGCATTCTCTATATTAGCATAGCCAGAATACATACTGGAGACATTTGACTCTTGACTGCTTCCATCATTATTTCCTGAATCAGCTACGTTTAAACTATACATATGAACGAAGAAGTCCCCTCACGGGGACTTTCTGTAATATTCTAATTTTTTATCAATACCGATTGATATCTTTATTTCAGTTCATCTCCTGTTCTAATGCTTTTCTTGCAGCTTCGATGATACCATTTGAGCTGTATGTTGCTCCCGAGCAGGCATCTATGCCGTCGGCACTTATCTTTGCGCCTATCTGCGGTATCACCATATTCATAGCGTCGCTGAAGTACTCGGGATCGTCATCATCTGCCCATGCGGAAATGCTTGTTATCACATCATTTTCTATTGTAAGCTTTACATGAACTTTACCCGCGTAGCCCTCGGCTTCACCCTCATATTCTCCGTTCCGGTATTTATAAACCGGCTGCGGCTCAGCGACAGGAATATCCTCTTGCTGCTCCTGTTCGGGCTCGTCGCTATTGGGCTTATCTTCATGCTTTTCCTCATCTGCTGAGGAAGTCTTTTCGGCCTCTTCCTTTGTAGTAACAGCCACAGTCGAAGTAGTTTCAGAATTGGCAGCTGCTGTAGTTTCAACAGTCTTTTTGCTGACTTTTCCGGTAGTTGCAGCAGCCTCTTCCGTAACAGCTGTAGTCGTGGGTACAAACGTAAAGGTCGCCGCATTTTCACTTACACCAGCCAATGCCTTTTCAGATTTAGTGTCGGTACCGTATGAAACAGCTCCAACAAGTACAACAGGCAGAACAAATGCACAGACACATACTGCATTGGGAACAAGCTTATTCTCAGACTTTTTCTTAGAAATGCAGTATTTTCTGATACGCATTACAGCATAGCCGACGAAAACGGCACTGTATACAAGAATACTGAGGAAATAGCCCTCTCTCCCATTCTGAGCCCTTGGTATAAACAATACAAGGATATGTACATAGATGAGAGCATAGAAAATATAAGCAGCTCTCTGTATCTTCTTCCATGTCTTTGCATTCATCTTTTTGCGTACCTTCTTGAATGACATGACATTCAGCGGTGTCATTATCAGCACCATTCCAATACATACGATGCTTGTGATAATGAAGTCCGAGCCTGTTCTGCCCTTGATAAGATTTGATATATACATCATGCCGTATGTGATGATATGCGAAAATGTGAGTATAGCCGCAGTTATTGAAAGCTCCCCGCGTATTGGCATGAGCTTCTTTATGGGAGCTGAGCCGTTTGGTAAAGCTCCTGTCCACATAACTATCGCCCAGAATGCAGTACCGAGAGCTCCGCGTGAGAATATCCCCAGAATATAATCGCGAACAAATCGGCTCGTGATATTGATTTCGGACTGTGTGATTATGATTGAGGAAACAGTCAGCACAGCTGCCGTGATATAGAATGCCGCAGGACATTTTTTCAGCGGCTTGCCAAGAAAAAATGCGACTATAAGCGCAATTGCCAACGATATAAGAAATAGCATACAAATACCTCTTTACAGTATCTGACCTCCGCAGCATAAGCCGCAGAGGTCATATTTTTGAATGGAGAGTTTATCAGGATTTCTTTTTTCTGAACATAAATGCAGATGCTCCTGCAATCGCAAGGAATGCAACAGGCCATGCTGCGCCGTTTACGCCTGTTTTAGGACTGTCTGTTTGTGAAGCTGTTGTTGTCTTTTTTGCTGCAGTAGTTGTTGCTTTTACTGTTGTCTTGGATGTTGAAGTTGTATTAGCAGATGTTGTGGTAGTTGTAGTTTCAGCAGCCTGATCATTTATCTCAAATTCATAATTCTTCTCATATCCTGTTGCTTCAACAGTGAGATTGTACTTGCCCGAGCCGTCGAATACATTTTCCTCCCCCGACTTGGCATCAAGCTTGATCTCGCCTGTCTGAGAGTCGATTATAGTTGCTCCTCGTCTGCCTGAGGCGTATCTCTTGTCGCCGACAGTTACTGCGGAGATGTTTTTCAGATAGTTTGCAGCGTCTGTTAATGAAGCGCCGTCAGCTGCAACAAGCTTGCCGTCGGAATACTTTACAGGAATAGCGTCGGTAGTGAGCGTGAAACTTCCTCTTACATCGGAATATTTGCCTCCCTCATCGGAAACAGTAAGTGTATAGTTTCCGGGCTGAGCATTATTGTAGCTTACAGTATTTCCAGATACCGTAAAGCCATCTGCAACTGTGCCTTTTATCTTGTAATCGGCGGGGAATACGGAATTATCAAATGTAACGGAGCCCTTTCCCGACTTACCGCTCTCAACTGAAAGGCTGTCGGCAAACTTGATTGGAAGATATCCGTTCTGTTCCGAAAGTGTGCTGTAACCGTTGAGAGTAATGAATGTTACGTCAGTGATAGTCTGTCCCTGAGATGTCTTATAGTGCCCGGAGGAAAGGGTATTGCCGTGAGGCTCCTTCTCCTTTATGCCTGCACCCCATGCTATCTGACCGTTGCGCCAGATGTTTTCAAGAGCACGCATACCATAGTCGCTACCCTCTTTGGTCTTTACGATAACGCCATAAATATCACAGTTTGAGGGTATACCCTTAACATTTATCTGATAATCGCCCCAGCTTGTAAGGCTCGACACTGTCATCTCGCCGCTGAGAGCTTCCTCACCGTCTGTATCGACCAGCTTTCCGAATTCTGCCTTGCCGTCTGTAACAGTCACAGGCTTGTATGCATTTGGCTTCTCGGAGAGCTCGGTAAATCCCATTTTGTCGCTGAGCTTGTCAAGATCTGCCCTGGCTATCTCAACGGGATAGATCACACCCAGTATCTTACCGCCGCCGTTTTCAGTCTCAACATTAAAAGTACCTGCTGCAAGTCCGCCGCTCTGCCACTTGCCGTTATCACCCATACTTCCCGTATTATTGCCCTTCCACTTGGAAGTTGTTGCAGAAGAAACTGCATCAACGGGAACGCTGTTGCTGAGCTCTGCTGAGTAAAAATCAGCATATGGGATATTCATTGTACCATATATCCTGTCACCGTCGGCAGCATTAGTTGTAAACGGAACTGCGGCAGCTGCAAAGCAGACTGCGGAACATAAAAATGATGTAATTTTCTTCATTGTCCTGTCTCCTTATGCAAGCTGTGAAGCAAGCTCTTTCAGCTTTGCAAGATCGTCATCGGAAGCAGCTTCGTTAACGATGAAGCCCTCGTCACCGATAAGCTCTGCACCTGCAGCCTTTGTGCGGTCATACCAGTTACGCATCCACTCGCCGTCGCCCCAGCCGTATGAACCGAAAAGAAGCACCTTCTTGCCGCTGAGTGAACCCTCAATACCTGTGAAGAAAGGCTCGAATGTATCCTCCTCAAGCACTTCAGCTCCCATTGCAGGGCAGCCGAATGCAAATGCGTCATAGTCTGCTGCATTACCATTGAACTCTGATACCTCGAAAAGTTCTGCGTTTGCACCCTCAGCTGCTGCTTTTGCCATAGCTTCGGTATTGCCTGTGCCGCTCCAATAAATTACTGCTGTTTTCATAAAAGACCTCCTATTATTTTATGGCTTGATATAAACTCATGCCGTGATTTAATCTATCGAACAGGGTTTCCCTGCAGCGATCGTAAGTTTGAAATGTCTGCCGCGCCTTTTCTGCGTTTGTATAGACCTTCCAGTAGCCGCACAGCAAACATCTCTTTCCGCAGTTACTTATAAAACCGCGTATATCCTCAACGGGATAGCCAAGAAATGCGCCTATCTCATGGGGAAAGCTGCCGCAGCATATACGGCCCGAAAGCCTGCGGAGCATTTGTTCAAGGCTCATATCGCAGGTATAGCCGTATTCTGAAAGGAATTGCCGGACCTGCGGCATACTCAGCCATGCAGTCAGCATTTTCTTGTTGTAGATGTATACAAGCGAACGCTCGCGGCATCTGCATAATTGAACTGCTGTAAGTCCGTTTTCGGACAGTTCAGCTTTGAATTCGTACAGATATTCCGCTATCGTATTCTCATTTCTGTCAAATGAAATTAAATTTGCACACTTCACTCCGAGAAGTGTGGGTGCGCTGTGAAAGGCAAGTACATTATCAATATTTCTGCGTTCAACTTCGGACATATTTCCTCCCCTTTATATCAGAAAGAAGCTGTTTAAGTGCGCTTACGCTGGAGCTGTGTACGTGCTCAACAGGCACGCCGTTTTTCTCAGAGCTCTTCTTTACAGCTCCAAGCATTTTATGGGAACAGGTCCCTGTGAAAACCACCATAAGATCAGGAGTACCAAGCTTGTTCTCGAAGTCCGCAGGCATTTGTGTGAAGACCTTGGACTTGTGGTTGAATGATTTGCAGATATCCTGATAACGTGTTGCCATGCGGTCATTGCCGCCAACGATTACTATGCTCATAATTCCTCCTTTGTATTAGCTTATACTAACATATGTATTCAGGCATGGGGCGATATCTGCATCGCCCCGTTGTTATGATTATTGGTATTCATTTTGTATGACATTTTCCATGCATTGCACACTGCTCGCATCCGCAGCCGCAGGAGCCCTTGCCGCTTTTCTTATTCTTTACCATTTTTACTATTATCGCTGTCACTACGCCAATGAGTATCAGCGATACGATGATAGTTCCGATATTGTCATTGAGCCATGCGAGCATATTACCACTCCTTTACGCCTTTACCTTTACATCGCCCTTGAACTTTGAAGCCTCGTGATACTTCTTCACAAAGAGCATATAGCACATGAATGCAAGTATCAGAGCTGCTGCGATAACGCCGATGATGTTTGACTCGCCTGTGAAAAGTCCGCCGAACTGTGTTATCATAAGAGCGATAGCATAGGCAAATACACACTGATATGTGATAGCGAATGCAGTCCACTTCGCGTTATTCATCTCACGCTTGATTGCTCCGATCGCCGCAAAGCATGGAGCACAGAGCAGATTGAATACAAGGAACGAGAATCCTGTGATGCTTGTGAACTTTGAAGCAAGTGTCTGCCATACAGTGCCGTCTCCGCCTCCATAGAGAACGCCCATAGTGCCAACGATGTTCTCCTTTGCCACAAGTCCCGTGATAGAAGCAACGGCTGCCTGCCAGTTGCCCCAGCCGAGAGGCGAGAATATCCACGCGATAGCCGAACCGAAGCCCGCAAGGAGCGAACTGTCAAGCTGATCCTCGTCAAGCATTGTGAAGCTGCCGTCAACTGTCCCGAAACGCGACAGGAACCATACAACGATAGTGGAGATAAGTATGATAGAACCTGCCTTTTTGATGAACGACCAGCCGCGTTCCCACATTGAACGTAGAACGTTGCTGAGTGTAGGCATATGGTATGCAGGGAGCTCCATAACGAAGGGTGCAGGCTCTCCCGAGAACATTGCTGTCTTTTTGAGCATGATACCCGATACGATAATCGCAGCCATGCCGATGAAGTAAGCTGATACCGAGATAAGGGGCGAACCGCCGAAAATTGCGCCTGCTATCATTGCGATGAACGGCACTTTCGCACCGCAGGGAATGAATGTGGTGGTCATGATAGTCATACGCCTGTCGCGCTCGTTTTCGATTGTACGGCTTGCCATGATACCGGGAACTCCGCAGCCTACGCCTACAAGCATGGGTATGAAGGATTTGCCTGAGAGACCGAACTTTCTGAACACACGGTCGAGTACGAATGCGATACGTGCCATATATCCGCAGGCTTCAAGGAAGGCAAGCAGGAAGAACAGAACTAACATCTGCGGCACAAAGCCGAGAACTCCGCCAACACCTGCAACGATACCGTCAAGGATAAGACCTTTCAGCCAGTCGGCTGCACCGACCTTGTCAAGACCGCTCTCGATAAGTGCCGGGATACTCGGTACAAACACGCCGTAGTCCGCAGGATCGGGCTCTTCACCGATACGCTCGACGGTTGCAAGGGCTTCGTTGTAATCCTCGATAGTTGCTGTTTCATCTGTTGTTTCAAGAGTTTCCTCGTCCTCGACAGAGTATGTGAACTCACCGTCGGGAGCTGCGCCGTTTTCCTCAACATAAGCGTCATAGCCGTCAATTATCTGCTGAGCGCCTGCGTATTGATCGGCTATCTCAGAATATTTCGACGAGCCGATACCGAGCAGGTGGAAGCCGTCGCCAAAGAGATTATCGTTAGTCCAATCGGTACCCCAGGCTCCCGGACCTTTCATAGCGATGAGATAAACAAGAGTCATTATCACCGCAAAGATAGGAAGTCCCAGCCAGCGGTTCGTAACGATCTTATCTATCTTATCGGAAGCTGTAAGGCTTCCTGCGTTTTTCTTCTTGTATGAAGCTTTGATAACGTCGGCTATGTAGATGTAGCGCTCGTTTGTGATGATACTCTCCGCGTCGTCGTCAAGCTCCTTTTCCGCAGCAGCTATGTCCTCCTCGATGTGCTTCATTGTGTTCTCGGGGATATTCAGCTTTTCAAGTACCTTTTCATCGCGTTCAAAAACCTTGATAGCATACCAGCGCTGCTGCTCCTCCGGCATATCGTGAAGCACTGCTTCTTCGATGTGAGCAATGGCGTGCTCGGCAGGGCCGCTGAATGTATGCTGAGGTATAGTTTTGGAGTTTCTCGCAGCGTTTATAGCTACCTCAGCTGCTTCGTCAACGCCTGTGCCTTTCAGCGCGGATATTTCCACTATCTGACATCCCAGCTGCTTTGATAGCTGAGGAATATTTATCTTGTCGCCGTTTTTCTTCACTACGTCCATCATGTTTATTGCAAGAACAACGGGGATTCCAAGCTCCACAAGCTGAGTGGTAAGGTAGAGGTTTCTTTCAAGATTTGTGCCGTCGATTATATTGAGTATAGCATCAGGTCTGGTTTCGATAAGGTAGTTTCTTGCAACTACTTCTTCGAGAGTGTAGGGCGATAATGAGTATATTCCGGGCAGGTCGGTGATGATAACATCACTGTGCTTTTTAAGCTTTCCCTCCTTCTTCTCAACGGTAACTCCCGGCCAGTTTCCAACAAACTGGTTTGAACCCGTGAGCGCATTGAACAGGGTGGTCTTGCCTGCATTCGGGTTGCCTGCAAGTGCTATTCGCAGTTCCATTTATATCTTCCTTTCATGTTATTTTTGACTAACATAACATCAAAAACATAAGGAATCAGCAGTCCTTTTTTCATTCGACCTCGATAAGCTCAGCGTCTGCCTTTCTCAGTGAAAGTTCATAGCCGCGTACCTTTATCTCGATAGGGTCACCGAGCGGAGCCACCTTGCGTACAAAGATCTCCGTACCCTTTGTAAGTCCCATGTCCATTATTCGGCGTTTTATAGCACCCTCTCCGTGGAGCTTCTTCACCTTTGCAGTCGAACCAACTTCCGTTTCTCTAAGCGTTTTCATTAAACTCACTCCTGTCATACCATTATTCTTCGAGCCATATCCGCACCGATTGCGATACGCGACTCCTTGACCTTGACAATGACGTTTTCGCCAAGTACATTTATGAGCTTGACTGTTCCGCCCACGGTAAATCCGAGATTTTCAAGGTGCTGACGTATCTCGGGACTTCCTCCCAGCTTCTTGATAGTCAGCTCCTTTTCAGGTTCTGCTAAACTAAGCGGCATCATTTCCTCACCCTCTCAAGCACAGTTAGCGTTCTATAACAATGAAATATTATCACTTTGAATTTCGTTTGTCAAGACATAAAGAATAGAAAAAGCAGAAGTTTGTATATAATAACAAATTGTGAGCTCATACTAACATATGTTTTGTTAATAAACTGCCTTTTATCCGAGTGCAACATCAATCGTCATCATAAGCGTAAATCCCACTGAAAACATGATAAGCCCCATATTTGAATGCTCACTCTCTGTCATGCCTCTATTTCGGAGGCACTAACTATAAAAGCTTATGATGAAAAATAGAAAACTAACTAATATGCTCCTCGAAAGCAAACAATCTGCCTTTTTTTATCCGAAGTGTGTAATCACAACATTGCTCAATAAATTCGGGATCATGTGTCGAAACAAGTACCGTGCGGCCTGATTCTGTAAGCTGACGCAGAAGTTCTCCGACTTTTTCCATATGAGCGTAATCAAGTCCCGAAGTCGGCTCGTCAAACAGCAGCAGCTCTGCGCCTGCAGCTATTGCGGATGCTATCGCTACACGCTGTTTCTGACCACCGGAAAGCGCCATAGGATGAGTGTCCTTGTATCTGAGCAGTCCGAGAGAATCGAGTATCTCGTGACATCTTTTTTCATCCTTATCCTTCATCGAAAGCAGTACCTCTTTTTCCACGCTGTCGGTGAAAAGCTGGTGATTCACATCCTGCATGACCATGTAAGCAAATCCGATACGCTGTCTTTTTCTGTATTCTTTTCCGTCAGAGACAATAACGCCCGTGCAGTCTTTTTCCAGTCCGCAGATACATCGCAAAAATGTAGATTTGCCTGTGCCGTTACTGCCAATGACTGCGGTCACTTTTCCTTTTGGAATAGCAAGTTCCGGAACACACAGGCTCAGGGCATCTCCGTCAGAGGCTGAAAATTTCTTCCTTCGCAGGATATAGGGCTTATGATGATAGGAAAAATAAAAGTCCTTTAGCAATATCCCGTCAGAAATATACTCTTGACTGCAAGCTGTATGTCCTTGATCTGAAAGTAATTCCAGATAGTTTAAATTGATACTTGTCTGACGAAGCCCAAGCTGTCTGGTCTCATCATTGGAAAGCATGGCAAAATCCTTAGCATTCCACTCATGGGCTATTCTACCCTTATCCATATATATCACACGGTCAGCTAAATCATTCAGATACCAAAGCCTGTGCTCGGAAATAATAATCGTCTTGCCCTGTCTTTTCCAATCACAGATAATATCATGCAGCATCTGTACTGCTTCCATATCAAGGTTTGAGGAAGGCTCATCCAGCAGTATGATCTCAGGCAGAAGTGCTGCAACCGAAGCGCAGGCTATCCTTTGCTTTTCGCCGCCTGATAATTCAAAAAGGCTTCTTCCAAGTAAGGCATCGAGCTTCATCTGTTTTATTATTATTTCTTTCCTTGCATTTATTTCTTTTGGATCAAGACCGATGTTTTCAGGACCGAACACAATCTCTCCGTCTGTATCCACCGAAAAGAACTGACTTCTCGGATTCTGAAAAACCGTGCCCACAACGCCTGCAAGTTCATAGAGCTGTGTTTTTGCGATTTCAAGCCCATTCACTGTAACATCGCCTGTCATATTGCCGTGATAGTAATGCGGTATCAGTCCGTTTAACAGTCGTATTACCGAGGTCTTGCCCGATCCCGATGCACCGCATAAAAGAAGTGTTTCACCCTCTTGTATCGTTAGTGAAACGCCGTCAAGCGAGTTTCCGGCTGCACCATTGTACCTGTATGTCACATTTTTTATCTGCGCTATTGTCTGCTTCATTTGATATACTTAGAAACCACAAAAACAGCAAGCACTGCTGTGAACAAAAGGCACAGCATATAGTCTGCCGTCCTCATCTTCAGCACCTGCACACTGGTTCTTTTCACCTTTCCTCCGAGACCTCTTGTAACAGCGGCTGCGGATAATTCATCACCGATATTCACACAGGAAAAAAGCAGCGGTATCATTCGGTATTCTATCATACCTGCGGCGTTTCCTCCGCCCAGCATGATACCCCGCATTTTCATGGCATCACGGATAGCTGTGTACTCCTCCTTTATGGTAGGGAAAAAACGCATGACCACAGCAAGAGAGATCGTGATACCGTCGGGAATGTGCATTTTCTGCATTGCGCAGACGAATTCTCCGATCTTTGTCGTCCTCACCACATACCACGCAGTTATCATCGCAGGCATGAACTGCACGATTATACTGCAATATCCCACCAGAAAAGCCGACAGAAATCCTTTAGCGTCTTCGGAAAGGAACCGGAACGTCATCATCAGGGCTGTTACATACAGTATCAGAAACCGAAATGCCGCTGCATAGTGCTTTTCCGTGATAAGCAGGAGTATCGGTATCATGGTCATTATGATCCTGACACCCCAGAGAAAGGGCGTTGTTGCACTCATCATCACGACCGCCGATACCACAAATATCATGTACAGCTTCGTCCTCGGGTCGAGTTTTAAGGACATCACACAATACCTGCTTTCTCAAAATGTTTTTTGACAACCTTCTTGCCAATGACAGCACCTACACAGCCGAATACAAAACAAAGTATAAGCAATACCGCAATCGTTTTTGAGTTAATGGCACGGAACAGGTTGTCACAGTATTCTGTTGTATAGCCACCATCTATCAGATTCTTTCTGTAAGAATCGGCAGTAATGATTACAGGGAAATAATTCGCACAGATCCACAGGCAGAAAACTCCATAGCTTATGACCGTCTTTTTGAAACTCTTATACCCGCCCGATTTTGCGATCAGATCAGCTATGACTCCGGCTGCAATGATAAGCGGTGCACCAAGGTAGCCCATACCGGTTACGAACATGATAATGGCAAGCAGAACGGACATGATTGTCAGCATTCCGAATTTTTCTATCTTCGTATAAAATAGCATCATCGGAATAGAACCCACGATCGGTATCAACACCACAAAAGCCGCTACTATGTATGGATGGATAAATCCAAGCATTCCGCAGGCAAATTCCACAACAAACAATAACGCCGTGAATATTCCTATCGTTATAAAATCCTTTGCCTGTAATTTCTTATCGTTCATTATAAACTCTCCTTATTGTGTATTCTTGTTACGCCAGTTTCCAGCTTACCGCCTGTTTTCTGCCGCTGATGAAGTTTTTGTATATGCCTTCCTGCACCATCAGTTCTTCGTGACGCCCCTTCTGAACGATTTGTCCCTTGTCCACGACAATGATCTGATCGGCATTTCTAACTGTTTTGAGCCTATGAGCGATCATAATGATCGTTTTGTGCTTGGTCAGGTTCTCTATGGCTTCGGTCAGCTCCTTTTCGTTTTCGGGATCAACATTTGCAGTTGCCTCGTCAAGTATGATGATAGGCGCATCCTTCATAATTGCTCGGGCAATAGCAAGTCTTTGTTTTTCACCACCTGAAAGAGTAGCACCGCCCTCGCCGATCACGGTATCATAGCCATCTGGCAGAGACATAATGAAATCGTGACAAGCGGCTTTCTTTGCAGCTTCTTCGACTTCCTGCATAGATGCTTCGGGTCTGCCGAAGCGGATATTGTTAGCGATAGTGTCTTCAAAAAGGTATACACGCTGAAAAACGAAGCTGAAATTCTCCATTAGCGAATCAAAGCTGTAATCTTTTACATTTCTGCCGCCAAGCGTGACCTGCCCCTCTTGAACGTCCCAGAAACGGGATATAAGCGAAGTGATGGTAGTCTTTCCTCCGCCTGAAGGTCCTACAATCGCAGTAGTTGTATTTTTCTTTATTTCAAGCGACACATCGTCAATGATCTTTCTGTTCTCGTATGCAAAGCTGACGTGTTCAAGGCGGATGTCCCTGTTCTGAGGTGTGATGGCTTCACCATCAGTATCCATCTGCTCGATGCTGAGTATCTCATTAGCCAGATCGACGCCTTTTCCTATAACTCGGAGCAGAGCTGTATAAATACCTGCCGAATCAAGTGACTCGAAAACTATGAAGGAACACAGCAGCATGGTTATGGTATATACAAGCTCCATACTTCCGTTCAGGTAGAAATAGACGGATGCACCTGCTATTGCAACGCCTATCAGCTTGCAGATGAGATTCTGAACTCCCACAGCAGGTATCGCCGCCAGCTCTGCGGAAATATCAGCGTTTTTCTTCCGCTCAATGGAGTTTTTGAGCTTTGACTGATTGAGCCCGATGATATTATAATTCCTTATCTCGGATATACCCTGAATGTATTCCAGTATAACGCCTACCATTTCTCTGTCAGCGGAGATTTTTTCATCGGCAACCCTTGCAACGCTTCTGTTCGTCCACTGATTTACCAGAATAAAAACGCCTATACCTGCAAGCGAAATCAGTCCGATACGCACATCAAACATAAACATGAAAAGCGCAATGACTACAGTCGTGATGCTGCCTTGTAATACAAGCATGATAGCACGGGTTGCGATGTCTCCCATCTGCTCCATTGTGTTTGTGGCGACCGATGTGATATGTCCAAGACTTGTATCATTGAAGTAGCCCATCGGCAGATACCGCAGGTGCTCGCCGATCTCTATACGTTTTAGTGCGGCAGTATCATATCCGCCCTCAGTCTGGAGCATTGTTGAAAAGCGGCTTATCACCGTTTTGCCGAGTGTGCTTATCAGCATCAGACCTATTACAGTCAGTATCGCCTTTGTGTTGATATTATCGTCAAGCACCGATTTTATTGCAACAAATGCGGCTGGGATCTTCATAGCGGTGAACATTGCTTCAATGACACCCAGCACGATCGCCTTGTAGAATTTGCTTCTATTTTTGTCATTACAGAAGTCAAAGAACTTTTTTATCATTTCAAGCATATACGTTCTCCTTTCCGCTGTCGCTGTCCCTGACCATACTGTGAGCCGCCCACATTTTTCTGTAAAGCTCACAATTTTCAAGTAACTGCTGCTGTGTACCACAAGCCTCGATATTTCCTTTGTTGACAACAAATATCTTATCGGCATCTACTATCGTTGAAAGTCGGTGAGCGATCACGATAAGGGTTCTGCCCTGTACAAGCTTTGCAACACTTGCCTGAACAAGGGCTTCGTTTTCGGGATCGGTATATGCAGTCGCTTCATCAAGTATGACCACGGGTGCATTTTTAAGCATTGCCCTTGCAATGCAGATTCTCTGACGTTCACCGCCCGAAAGATGTCCTCCTGCGCCGCCAACAACTGTATCATATCCGTTTTCAAGTCCTATAATGAACTCATGGCAGCCCGATGCTTTTGCCGCTTGGATAACGTCTTCGTCAGTCGCTCCCGATCTGCCGAGCCGGATATTTTCCTTGATGGACATATCGAAAAGGTAGTTATCCTGCGCCACATAGGAGATCTGAGCCATGTAGTAATCAAGGGGAAGCTCTCTGATGTTCACACCGCCGTATGTAATATCGCCCGAATCGGTATCCCACAGCGAGTCAATCAGTCTTGCGATAGTACTCTTGCCAGAACCGGAAGGGCCAACGATCGCAGCAACTTCGCCCTGCTTTATTTCCATATTGATACCATGCAGTACTTCCTTTTCCTTGTAGGTAAATCTTACATCGGAAAGCCTGATGTCCGAACCGACAGGCTTCTTTGTCATTTCTGCCGGTCTTACCATATCCTCACGTTCAATGATCTCTGTCACTTCACCGAAGATCGTTTGCATTTTCAGAATATCATCCATGTAAGAAAATGCAACCACAAGAGGTGTAATCAGTCCAGCCGAGAGAATGATACCCGTAATGAAGTCCACAGCAGTCAGCGAGTCGTTCTTCACGAGCAACAGACCGATTGGCAGAACGCCTAAGAATGTAGCTGGCAGAAAAGCCATTGTTCCCGACTGTGGCCATATACACCGCCGCATCCAGTCGATGAAAACATCTGCGCCCTCTCTTGCCGCTGTTACGAATTTCTCATAAGAACTGCCTGTTTTTCCAAAAGCTTTGATGACCTCTATACCGTTGATATACTCCACAGCTGTATCATTGAGCTTTTTGGTCTTTTCAACAGATAGTTCATATCCGCCTTTGCTTCTTGCAAACATGACCACAGCGCAAACAAGACCGATCGCCGCACCAAGGAGATTAGCTAATCCTAACCGCCAATCAAGCGTCAACAGATAGATGAACATGATAACGGGCAGCAGGATATTCGCCGTAAACTCCGGCACGATATGAGCCAGTGTAGTTTCCATGGAATCAACTCTGTCAACGATTATGTTCTTGTAGCTGCCGCTGTTGTCATCAAGCACCGAGCCAAGGGGTATCCTTGACAGCTTTTCGCAGAGCTGTTTTCGGATAGTACCCAGCACAGTAAATGTTGCCACATGAGAAAGGGAAGTCGAGAATGAGTGCAGTGCGACCCTTATCCCCCAGAATACGCCCATCAGGAGCGTCTGTTTCAGGTAATAGTCCCATTCTCTGTTGCCGTCAAGAAGCTTTTCTACAATATCAGCCATTATCAGATATGGGATAAATGATGCAGCCACGCCGAGAATAGCCAGTACAACACTTCCTACGAAATAGCTTTTCTTCCTCCCTGCAAATTCAATTACCCAGGATAATAGACCACGTTTCTTTTTCATTATTATGATTCTCCTCCAAGTTTGTTTGATAAAGCTAACATTTAATTTATTTTATAGGGAAACGCAGTTAAAGCGCTTCCCTTGATTTGGTTAATTAAAGACCGAATAGAGCCTTCCACGCCGGAAGATAAAACTTTTCGAGTGTATGGGCATAGTGCATTGCTTCATCTTTCGTGAAATCATGTATGACTGTCTGAAATATCGCTTGAACACTTGCCGTCACGAGCAGATGAAATTCCTTTTCGTTTATGTCATTGACAGCGATTCCGCTTTTCTTCAGTGCATTCATATATCTGATCGTGACTTCTTCCTCAAGCTTTGCTATGTCATGAGTGAAGTTCTCATATTTTGTACCCTGAGATCTGCAAACGATCAGCTTGAACTCGTCAAAATGTTCGTAGATGTATTCCATAAATCGGACAGTTTCCATCTTATTATCCCATATTGATTCAGCTGCAACCTTGCCTATCTCATCAAAATAGTCGTCCTCTATCCCATGAAAGCACTCCATCAGCCCTTCTATCGCAGGATCAACCAGCGAGGCAAACATTTCCTCTTTACTTGAGAAATGTTTATACAGACCGCCAACCTGAATGCCTGCCTCGGTTGCTATTCTTCGGAGTGAAGCATCAGTAAAACCATACTGCATAAACTCCTTTTTGGCGGCATCAATGATCCTTTCATGGCTCTGTGTTTTGTCTCGCGGCATAAATTCACCTCCCAGAATAGTAAATGAACAGTGTACACCAACATTGTTAGTATACACTGTTCTCTTTCGGTTGTCAAGAGGTTTTAAGGGAATATTTCCATTACAGACAATATTTTCCGTTTTTAATATTTTTCGATTTTATCCGCTTTTATCTTTCGTACTTTTTACCAATGAACAAATATAAGGATAAAAGATAATGAAAATACCTATCAACGTCTCATTGATGGTGTTATTATTCCTACACTTTTCCTAACAGCGTAGAAAAAATAGCTCTTAACTTTTCTAATATTTTTCTAATATAACCTCAATTTCTAAGTGCCGGACGAATATAGGCGTTGTGAGCACACCTTCCTATATTTCGCTAAAAATCAGCATTTCTGGATTAAGCCGATATACGTTAAAACTACCATGTTACGGCTTGTGGTTCCGAAGACCGTGGAGCATACAAAATTCAACATTATAACATGATGACCTCCCATTGGGAGGTCATTCGTTTTATATTAAGCTTTACCAAGCAGCCAGTCAACTGCATTTACGACATCGATGCCTTCGTAGTCCCCAAGGGTAAAACGGTCAAGTGTGAGTATCGTTTTGGGGTAGTTGTCGGAGAGATTCTTCAGCGGCGTTAGCATCGCCCAGATTCAGTGTAAAATAGCCTATCTGAGTATATTTTGGAATTACTTTCCTTCGTTGATTGCAGCCTGAGCAGCCCTCCACCAACGCAGGCGCACAAGATGTCCAGAAAAGCTCGATTTTATGGGCATTTTTGTCGCCGTCAACATTGCACGTTTTAGGAGTTTTGTCATCGCCCGAGAAGTGCAGATTCATATTATATACTGTTCTGTCTCCCAAAGTCAAGAATACACATACAAGAAAGTCCCCTCACGGGGACTCTCGATATCATTTTTTTATAAGTTTTGGGTCTATCATAATACTAAGCTCATTTGTTTTGCAGGTAATCTTGACGTAAAGTGTCTTATAATCTCCTGGCGTTTTATTCCGAAGCAATTCAGTCAGCTCACACAACGGCTCGGCAATCGGCGTGAGCGCCAAATTATTCACGCCTCCTTTCAGTTTATGCGCAATATAGTAGGCTTTGTCGAAATCACCAGCTTCAAGCGCTTCTCCGAGTGCATCTGAGGAAAGCTCCTGAACGATTATACCCACGAGACGAAGATACAATGCTTCGTTATCGGCACAGCGCGACAGACCACTCTCAGTATCAGCACCGTATTCTTCAAGTTTTTCGACAGTCAGCATTCTTGTTCCTCCTTTTTCAGTGTGTTGATTATCATTTTTTCAAAGTCATCTGATGGAAGCGGACGGGAGAAATAATATCCCTGAATAATATTACACCCCATCGCTTTCAACTCGGTATATTGCTCGGCTGTTTCCACGCCTTCTGCAATTGTCGGTACTTCAAATGATTTGGCAAGCCCTAATCGCTTCAAGAAGTCTGGTATCCTTCTGCTCTTTAAATGCGCTACGTATGAACTGTATATCCAGCTTCAGCGCATCTATAGGCATATCTATAAGCATGCTTAAAGATGAATAACCGCAGCCGAAATCGTCCATTTCAATGTAAAAACCAAGCTCACGCAGGTTTTTCACCGTTGTTATTATCTGATCGGTTTTTTCAGTATACGCCGATTCGGTTATCTCCAGCAAAAGGTCTTGGGCGGTTATTCCGTTGGTTTTCGTGATATTCAGAAGCTTGTCCGTCAACTCTGAATCGTACAAGTTTATACGTGACACGTTTACTGAGACAGGCAGAGAAATATTTAAGCGATCCTTCCAGTCCTTGATCTGTGATGCGGTCTGTGACCAGACGTAGTGATCAAGCTCCTGAATCAATCCGTTTTTCTCAAATAACGGAATAAAAACACCGGGACTCACAAGTCCAAGCGTTGGATGTTTCCAGCGAACCAACGCCTCAGCACTGCTTAAAACCGGAATGTCATGTTTTACGTCGTATTTAGGCTGATAGAAGACAACGAACTGCTTTTCGCGAAGTGCTGCGTGAAATCCGTCTATCAGCTGTTCTTCAAGAATTTCTGCTTCACGCATCGAATGATCAAAGAATCCGATAGGAGCTGTAAGATGATTCCTCGCAGTATCCGCTGCCATTTTCGCACGATCAAATCTGCGTTCTATATCAACGGTTTTATCCGCGTTTACATAAACGCCCATTCTGAGACGTACACGGTTATTGTCGATACTGTCATCGTCCAGACAGGCAGACAGACTGGCAAGCAGAGCTGTGTAATCGTCAGTGTGTATGCAGTACAGCATAAAAGTGTCTGCTCCGCTTCGGCAAACGATACCGCCTGCTTCATTCACATAAGACATAGCGTTATTTGCGATACGCTTCAGGATTTCATCCCCGCGGCTTTTTCCGTAACGGTCGTTATATGTATGAAAATGATTGATGTCAAACACGATTGCATCCGTGGGCGTGTCTTTATGATACAGGTCTAATTGTGCGGCATAATGGTAGAAAAATTCCTTGTTATAAAGACCCGTCAGCTGATCTCTTTCTGTCAGACGGATGGTCTCCCGATCCTCAGACAGCTCTATTGTTCGAAATATGCGGGCAAGGATCACTTTAGAAGCAGGATATGGCTTCGGTATAAAATCTATTGCTCCAAGTTTCAGACATTCAACCTCCGCCTCGTTGTCCGATGTCATCACAATGACGGGAAGACGGGAATATTGGGAATCTTTTTTTATCCTACTAAGGACATCGATACCCTGAATGCCGGGAAGATTGAGATCGAGCAGAACGATACTGAGCGTTTCATACTGATCTTGAATTGTTTCCAGCGCTTCCTCTCCGGTTTCAGCGATTACGATTTCATAAACATCACCAAGAGTCGCCTTCAGCGTTTCCTGATTTACATAATCGTCCTCAACAAGTAAAATACGTCTTCTTTCTTCAGATATACTGAAAGAATTTTTAGCATTCATAACTATGCTCCTTCCTATTCAAAACTTCCATACATTGCGGCGGCTTCATCTATAGTAAGCTCACCTTTTCCGACCTGAAATGACGCGATACGAATCTGGACCGTGAGCGGATCTGTGATACCGAGCATTTCCGGGGAAATAATGCGATCGGACGGTACCTGACCGAAAGGAGCGTAAACCGAATCAAAGGAAAAATCCGTGGTGGGCGTCATCAGACGCTTCAGGGATGCCATATTGTTCAGCTCTTCTTTTGTGATCAAAAATCGCATAAATTCATTTGTCATATCCAGATGATCACAGTTCTTGTTGACGGAGAATTCGATGGATGGACTGTCAATAAAGTATCCGCCATCATCTGTCAAAGGGATCGGTGAAAATGTATATTCAAAAGGCTCATTGGTGAATGCTTCCGACTGGCTTTCTCGTTTCTTCGTACCGGATACAGTATCCGCAGTACAGATCATCATCGGTACATCGCCTTCAAAGAAACGCAGGATCACCTGGGTATAGTTGTCTTCAATTTCATCACACGCATTGAGATCAGTACATCCGTTTTGGATCAGCTGTTCAACTGTGTTCAGCGCCGGACGCATATATTCACCTGCCGCAGGATCTAATGCATTAGCAAGTTCAAGGGCTTCCGGGTTCGATGCAAGTGTGGCTGCAAAGGCAGGATAAGCGACAGTGTTCATAAAACAGCCGGATGACTTGAGACTGTAACCCATCATGGGACTGGTGTAACCTTTGCTGTTGAATGCTTCGCACACGGTCAGCAGCTCTGTCCATGTTGACGGGACGCTGAGACCTTCTTTTTTGAACAGATCGTTGTTCACCAGCATACCGTAAGTTCTGGAAAAAATCGGTACCATCACCACGCGGTCTTCTGCATCATGGTTGATCAGCCCGGAGCGAATGCAATCAAGATCCAGAGACAGAGCAGGGTCAGAAAGATCCTCCGCAAGCTCAAACACCGAATCGTATTTTTTGTTTCCTTTCATCCCGCCATTAGAGAAGAAAATATTTGGCTGGTCATTCCCTTGCAGTGCCATTGCTATCGTATTGTTATAGTCATCCAGCTTCACATAGCTGAGCCGTACATTCGGATATACTTCGTTGAACCTGTCAAATTCCGCTTCCAATGCTTCAAAGTTATCATAGCTTCCCGCTACTGTGATGCTGCAGCTGGTATTTGTATCGAGATGCGGAGCAAATCCGGCGGCGGATTTTTCATCCGTTTTGCTGCCGCATGCCGTCAGGGATACAGCTATGATTATAGCTGAAATCATGCAGGATAGCTTTTTCATACCTTTTTTCCTCCTTAATTCTGCGAATTTCTTTGATTACGAGTTTAATGTCTACTGGTTTTGAGATATGTCCGTTCATACCGGCGTTTAGACATTCGGTGATGTTTTCGGAAAATGCATCCGCTGTCATGGCGATGATAGGAATGGATGCCGCCCACGGATCATCTAGCGCACGGATATTCTTAGTGGCATCGAGCCCGTTCATCTCCGGCATTTGTATATCCATAAAGATCAGATCATAGCTTCCTTCTGCTGCTGATCTCATTTTTTCTACACAGATACGTCCGTTTTCAGCGCGTTCTGAGTTGATTCCGTACATACCGAGAAGAGCTGAAATAACTTCCCAGTTGACATCAAAATCCTCTGCGATCAGGATGTTCATTCCCTGCAGATCAGAATAGTCATTCTCCGGTTCAGCGGATGTTACACCAGTGCCGAGAACATCGTTGATCGTATCGTAAAGCGTTGAGCGAAACAACGGCTTGCTGATGAAAGCGTTTGCACCTGCTTTCTTCGCGGCCCCCTCAATATCCGTTCTGTCATAAGCGGAAATCAGCAGGATAGGGATGTTCGGCGAAACCGTCGAACGAATGCGGCGCGTCATTTCGATGCCGTCGATATCAGGCATTTTCCAGTCGAGTATCACAATGCTGTAATCCTGTTCTGTTTCGTGACGATGCGTAATCATTTCGAGCGCTTCGGACGCACTTCCTGTACAGTCAGCAGTCACTCCGAGTGACTTGAGCGTATCGGCTGCGGTCTCCAGCAGGATTGGATCATCATCCACAATCAGGACATCCATCGGTTCAAGCATCATATCTTCTCTTTGCCATTCTGCAATCGGAATATCCAGTGTTACGGTAAATGTTGTTCCTTTTCCAAGTTTGCTCTGGCAGTCGATCGTACCTTCCATCAGATCGACCATTTGTTTTGTGATGGCAAGTCCGAGTCCGGTTCCCTGAATGCTGTTCACACGACTGTCTGTCTGGCGCGAAAACGGCTGATACATATTTGCCATATACTCCGGACTCATTCCGATGCCGGAATCGGATACGATATAGGTCAGCTGCACACATCCGGGTTTCTTGCTTTCATCCTCGCGCATATCCACGCTGACATGACCGCCGGGTTCTGTGTATTTGATGGCGTTGGAAAGGATGTTGATATATATCTGATTCAGCCGAAGCTGATCGGCGTAGAGATATTCTTTTTCCATCCGACTGATGCGAAAGTGAAACTCGATGTTCTTTTCCT
>Ga0265298_10003445_pt1 | contig 20891 bp, 12 predicted proteins | sample AusTroGonzalo_MG_3_FD_193486 | JGI IMG/M metagenome (GOLD analysis project Ga0265298, IMG submission 193486) | Bovine rumen microbial communities from tropical cattle in Woodstock, Queensland, Australia - Gonzalo_01 | ecosystem: Host-associated > Mammals > Digestive system > Stomach > Rumen ... | reverse complement strand
GCAAACGGAAAACAACATCAAGGTACGCATGTACCGCATACGCGAACGATTAAAAAAAGTGCTTACGAGCACACCGACAAACTTATGACCGACCAAGAATTAGACAGTTTATTCACCGAGAGCGCCAAACGGCAGCAATCGGTTGAGCAGATTAACGCATCCGTTATGCGTTCCGTACGCCGTGACTTGCACCTTCAACTCGTGCGTAAATGGGCACGTCTGATAGGCGGCTGTTTCGGAGTACCGTTGGCGCTGGTGCTCTATGGTTTTGCGCTCCATGAAGCGATGAGCGGGACGGCCCTGCAAACGCCTCTGCGCGTTGCCTGTATCGCTTTGCCGCTTATCACGATAGGCTTGCTTCTCGCGGTCAGACTCCGGAATTTTCGCATGGAAGTGTAACCTTTTCGCACATTGCGTATCTTATAAGTAGAAAGGGCGACCGGTAGCCCGCCAAAACACATTGTTAAATCATTAAAATCATACAATTATGGAAGGAAGTTTAGCAGTAATGATTCCCTTAATGGCAGTTATTTTATCCCTCGGCATTCCCATCGTCGTCGTTATCATGGTCTTCCTCAAGAAGATGAAGAAGGACCAGCAGCAGAAAGAAATCCGCCAACTCATCATTGAGAACAAGACGGACCCGGAAACGGCCAAACTGCTCATCGATGAGCCGAAGAAAGCGAAAGAACCCCGCAAGCCCGGTACGATTGATCTCGGCACATTGCGCACGGCTTGTATCCTACTCGGCGTAGGTCTCGGAGCAGCCATTGACTGGCTTGCACACATCGACACGAAGTGCATCTATTTTTGGCTCATCATCGCCTTTGGCATCGGCATCGGCATGCTCTGCTCATTCCTCGTAGAGGTAGAAATGGCGAAGAAGCAAAAACCGACAGAGGATAATTGGAAAGAAGAGTAAGCCGACAAGTCGGTGACAAAATTCTCTAAAAATGACATGCGTGCTTGCGTATGTCATTTTTTGTGTAAAAATACAAAAAAGTTTGCATATATCAAAAAAAAGCAGTACCTTTGTCGCCGCTTATTATATGTACTCACGCGCAAGTACTACGCAAACGCACAAAATATATAATACTACTGCTTCAAACCCGATGGTGATAAAGTCAAATTTTGGTAATCAGTGGACCCTCTCCAAGCAAAGCTTGATAAGTATCCTTACGGAGAAACATTATACGCCCAAGGACTTCGCGAAAGCCCTTGGTGCGCCTTCGTTCACGGCGCTCTTGAAACAGATTCAGCCTATCGCCGTACCGTTCTTCAAGGCGTTTATGTGGACCAAAGTGCATCGTCACATGCTTTTCAAGCGCGGGCTGGAGATACAGAGTGACACCTTCTCTTACCGCAGTCAGACGGTGGACGGTCGTGAGGTTATCCTCTCGGGGCGTGTCACTTTTCTCAATAGCAAAGCGGAAGGCACGCCACATCAGGTGAAGACGCTCTCGCTTCATATCCATCAGGCGTTCTTCCATCCGGAGTGGGCGCCGTCGCAGAACCTGATGTTCATGCCGCTCAAAGTGCTGTGGGACTCGGCCGTCATCGAGCCGGACTTGCAGAAATGGGGTATCAACTACGGCATCGAGCCAGACGGTGGCGGTTCAGCCATGCACATGGCGCGTCAGCTCGCCGACTGCACGGTGGCGGCACTGGAGGTCATGCGCCGTCACGGCGTCACGCTTGCACCGGACGGATACACTACCAACTGGGGCAGTTCGCAAGGCGCTATGCCTACGCTGCTCTTCGCCAAATGGTACGACACCGAAGCACCACAATGGTTCCGAGAGGCCATACGGCTGCGGGCCACGTTTGCTGCAGAAGGCACCGTGCCGCCAAAGGCACTGACCCTGCATACCTACGAAGACCCGAAACGCATCTACGAAGGACATATCCTGCTCACAGCGTATTTCAAAGCCTTTAACAAGGAGCAACGGGGCGGATATATGCCGGAAGAATATGTGCCCGAATGGTTCAACGAACCCCGCTACGAAGTGGACGGACACAAGATAACCTTCTTGGATGCCGTCAGCCATTACTATCCGCAGTTCACGGAAGAAGTTATCAAAGCGATGACCTCTTTTGACCAATTAGTGGCACCGGACATGCTCACGGCGGATGGAAAAGTCGATATAAACTGTCCCAAAATCCGCGCATGGCTGGCTTGCCTCCAAAAGCATAATAACTTGGACGATTGGACGCCGGCGCACTCCGTCTATATCGCCCATAGTCCGGCAGACGATATGATGCCGTACACAATGGTTTGTGACCTGTACCGCACCCTCAGTAATGATGGACAAAACAGCTTGGTGCACATGCTGTCCGTGCCGTCCATGCGCCTGTTGCCGCACGGAGGCATGAAACCGCATTTTATCATTGCCTTTGTGGGGCAACTCCTGATGGCGCTGGTAGAGAACCCCGAAGACATGCGTAATTTTTACAGATTAATGGTTAATGATGAAAGATAGTCAACAGACATTATGGCAATTCCTTGAGCAGGGTATCCTTGCGGACGGAAACCGGCATGACGCGTTCGTATATTTCGGTCGCCGCATCAGCCGGCAGGCACTGATGGAACAGGTGGACCTTTGGGCACGCGTCCTCCGAGGCATGGGACTGCAACAGGGTGACGAGATATTGTTGTTCGGGCCGTCTTTGCCGGAATTTGTATATATCATGCTGGCAGCCGATTTGACGGGCGTGACGGCGAACCTGCCGAACCTGATGGCCAAGCCAGAAGCGCTGGATACGATGGTGGGCAAGAGCCGCGTCGCCTTCGTCTTCGACGGCATGGAGCCAACCCTCCGGCGTACTCTCCGTCGCGAGCAGTTCGAGCATGTGGTTCTTATCTCGGCTACGCACTCGATGGGTTATCCACTCAAAATGGTAGCAGCGCCCATCAACAGCCTCAAACGCATGGGACTGCGTTGCCAACCAAAATACATAACTGCCGACACCGCCATCCGTCGTTTCGGACACTATGACGGTCCGCTCGAAGTACCGGCCAGGAAAGGCAAAGCAGCGTTTATCTTCTGCTCCTCCGGCACGTCCGGTCATGGCGTTGCGAACCAGATAGGAATGAGCGATGAGGCGATGATTGCCATGTGCCGCAATGCACTGGTCTTCAACCAGAAAGGAGAACCTTTCCGCGCAGGAACACGTTCCTACTGGCATTTACCGCCATTTGTATGCACCGGTATGTTCGTCGAGGTAGTGGCGCCTCTTTACCAAGGCATGACCGTGTATATCGACCCGCGCGTAGAGGTGCGCCGGTTCATCAAAAACATCCTCGCCTTCCGCCCGCAGATAGTGTTGACGCCGGGCGGTAACTGGATACACTTCATTCAGCATATCGACCGTCTTATCGCGCGCGGGAAACGACCGGACTTGAGTTTCTTCCGCTTCCCCGTCATGGGTGGCGAAGGGTGCACGCCTCAAGCGTTGCGACATATCAACGAGGTGATGCAAGCCTGCGGCAGTCCTGTGGCGCTTACCTCGGGCTACGGACTGAGTGAGACCTTCTCCGTATGCACGGTGGACTATGAGCCGACAGGCTTCGACAAAGACTACTCCCGTCCCGTGGTGTGTGTCGGACCACCTTTCCCGGGCGTGGCCATCGGCATCTTCGACGAGCACGGCAAGCAACTGGGCTGCAACCAACGCGGAGAGGTACGCGTCAAGACCGAAGCCCTCACCATGGGTTATGTCAACAATCCCGAACTGACCCGCGAACGACTGCAGGATGGCTGGCTGCATACCCATGACCTCGGCGAGTTGGACAGCCACGGCAAACTGTTTGTCTATGGCCGCATGGCACAGTATGTAGAGGCTGACGGCGGAGAGAAAGTCTATCTGTTCGACATCGCCAACAAACTGCGGGAAGACCCTGCTGTCAAAGAGGCACTCGTATGCCCATCGGCAAACGGCCCGCTCGTGGCATACGTTGTCGTGGAAGACGAGGCACGCGAAACGGAGCAAACAGTGCTCTGCCGGCTGGAGAGCATGATGTCGGCTTTCCTACCCGCCGGACTGCATATAGCCACATACCGCTTCGAGCGGCATCATTTACGTATCAACATCGTCGGCAAGATTGACCGGCATTATTACCACTACTTGACATGAACTTCCGTACCTTACCCATCGTAGCTATCCTGTTCATTGCTGCGGCCATGATTGTGCAGTTTGTCATCTCCTCCTCGCTCGAGAAAGAACACGTGCGCGAGGTGGTGGAATACAAGATGCAGTCGGCACAAAAGGACTTCTTATACGAACTGTATGATTTTCATCATTCTGCCGAGCAGGTGAAACGATTTGTCTTGGAGCACCCTAATCAACCGCAAGAACTATTGCGAGAAACCCGATTAGTACTTGACCAGTATCCGGACATCGATAATATGTTCATCAAGTTCGCGCCGGGGGTCTATAAAGGCAAAGTGAACAATTATTTCCCGCGAACATACCGGTTCCACGGTCAAACGATTACTACGGAGCAAGGAAAAGAGGGACTGAACTATTACGGTCGTGATTGGTACACCGGTGCGCTACGATGCGACAGCAACGGCTATTGGTCGGAACCGTATATAGGCGCCAGCACGCAGACGCTCATTGCCTCCCATTCGCTGAAAGTGGAAGACGAACAGGGTCAACTGATAGCGGTAGTGGGCAATGATTTCCGCATCGAATGGATGGAAAAAATACTGGCTGATATCAAGCCATACGACGAGGCAATCTGCATCATTTACAGCACCAACGGTTCTATCATCGCGGCGACAGACAGTATCAGTGCCGAGGACGAGATACGCCATAAGCAAGACCCCCTGCATTGGCTCGTTTATTCGCAGACCGTGATGCCTATCGACATGCAGTTGGAGATTGCCGTGCCGATTGCGGTCATCTGGGAGAGTATCAAAGAGCGAACACTTATCACGCTCTGCGTCTTGATTGTCGGTATCGTCATCCTCGTGCTCCTTTTCCGCCGAATTGAGCGGAACCAGAAAGCTTACCTCCAAGTGGAGAACGAACATAAGCTGGTGCAGAACGAACTGCAGATAGCCACGAAAATCCAAATGGGCATCTTGTCGCACGATTTCATCGATGACGACCGGCTCGCGCTCCATGCAACACTCGTGCCCATGCAGAGCGTCGGTGGCGACCTGTATGATTTCTATCGGGATGGCGATTTTGTCACCTTCATCATCGGTGACGTCAGCGGAAAAGGTATGCCGGCGGCGATGTTCATGGCCGCTACCGTGACGCTCTTCCGCGCTGCCGTCAAGCACCACTCGGCCACCAATGCCATCATGGAGGAAATCAATTCGACCCTCTCCACCAATAACCGCTCGATGATGTTTGTCACCGCCTTTATCGGACGGCTTCACCTGCCTACGGGACGCCTTTCGTATTGCAACGCCGGCCACCTACCGCCTATCCTCGTCAAGGACGGACAATGCCGATGGTTGGACATGAAAGAAGTCAATGTCATCTTGGGTCTGGATAACACTTACCGTTTCTCAGAGCAGTCCGCCACTATCAAGCATGGCGAGCAAATCATCGTCTATACGGATGGCGTGACAGAAGCCGCCAATGCCCAAAATCAACTATTGGGCTTCGACCCTCTCTTGGAACGCTTGCAAGCCGCTCCGCAGCCGATAGATGACCAAACGGTCTATGACCTCGTCTGCCGCTTTGCCGCCGGCGCCGTCCAAGCCGACGACATCGCCATTATGAGCATCACACGGAAATAAATAAATGCGGCGGGCAATATTGGGAATAGGGTTGATAGTAGCCACCGTTACATATGCCCAGGAGATACGCGACACAACCAACATACGCTACCACGTACTGAACGAGGTGAATGTGACGGGGCATCGTTCGGAAATGGAGTCAGACGCCTTTCGACCGGTAGCCACCATGACCTCTGAACAGATAGAGTTGTTGCCGGTAAAAACGGTGGCTGACCTGCTGCAATATATCCCGGGTGTGGACATCCGCCAACGCGGTGCGAGCGGAGTGCAGTCCGACCCTTCCATACGCGGCGGTTCCGCCAAACAGGTCAAAGTGCTGCTGAACGGTATCGACATGACCGACCCGCAGACGGAGCATTACAGCATGGACCTGCCGATAGACGCATTGGCTATCGAGCGCATCGAGGTGCTGCAAGGCACCAACTATGCCATCGATGCCTTCTCCGGAGCCATAAACATCATCACCAAACCCTCCGAACAGGACAACCGCTTCACCGGACAACTCACCGCCGGAGAGTACGGATGGGTCAACCCTTCCATCGCCGCACAGATGCATAAAGACGGGTGGGGCCTTAAAGGCGCCGCATCCTACAACCACTCGGACGGGTATATGGTCAACACGGACTACCACATCGCGAACGCGTTCGTGCAGACCTCCTACAAGGATGTGGATATACAACTCGGCGCGCAGATGAAAGATGCCGGTGCCAATTGCTTCTACTCCGTCAAATATCCGAATCAGTTTGATGCCACGCGCATGGCGTTCGTCTCGGCCGCCTACCAACATCGTTGGCAAGGCGGTTGGGCACTCGACGCACACGCCTCCTATCGGGTGCATTACGACCGGTATGAGTTATTCCGAGGCACCCCGTTGAACCGGCATTGGACGCATACGACGGGTGCCCGCATTGCCGGCAGTTGGTCCAACGAATGGGCGAAGACGCTTGTCGGGATAGAGCTGCGCGACGAGTATATCCGTTCCTCGAACATCGGCATCCATAACCGCATACAGCTGCGCTATTTCGCCGAGCAACGATTCTATTGGCGCGGGTTGAGTGCGTCGATAGGTGCTGCCGGAATATGGAACTCGCAGTTCGGACATGACTGGTCTGCGGGTCTGAACATCGGTTATGAGCCGGTCAAGGGTCTGCAACTGGTAGCGAACGTGAACCGCGCTATTCGCGTACCGACATTTACGGACCTCTATTATCACTCTGCCACGCAGCAGGCGGACTCGTTGACCCGCCCCGAGAAAGCCTTGCAGATAGAGCTGTCGGCGCAGTACTGCAGAGGGCATTGGTACGCCTCCGTAGCGGGTTATTACCGCTGGGGAAAAGACATCATCGACTGGGTGAAAGAGGCAAATCCGGAAGTGGTTGTTTGGCGCAGTACCAACAACTCGAGAGTGAATGCCGCCGGGGTAGAAGCGACGGTAGGCGTACATGGCTACGAATGGATTAAACGCATCGAACTGAGTTATTCGTTCTGCGATGTGACGGCAGACGCCGGCGGACTGATGTCGCTGTATGTGCTCGACTACCTGCGCCACAAAGCCACCCTCCGGATAGAGCATACGATTTACAAGGGCTTCGGTGCGTCATGGTCGTTGTCATTCCGGCAACGCGAAGGCGAATATACGTCGCTGGAAGGCACCATCGAGCGCTACCGGCCCGTGTGGCTGTTGGACGGCAGCGTCTATTGGAAGAACCGGTACGTCAAAGTGAGTGTCGATGCGCGCAACATGGCGGACCAGCTCTATTACGACTTCTCCGGCGTCATCCAGCCGCGGCATTGGGTAAGCGCTACCGTGCAGTTTATGCTATAAAAGAGAAGGTCTTCGGGCCTCTTTTTTTGTAAAAATACAAAAAAGTTTGCGTAATTCAAAAAAAAGTTGTAAATTTGCGGCCGATTTTGAAAAATAACAAAATAACGCGTTATAATATGGAAACAAAGAAGTATTTAGGTGTGATTCTTATCCTCCTCGGCGTATTGTGTCTCGTGGTGTATAAGTTCGCCTTCCAAAGCAATGCCCTGCTCGTTATCTCCATGGTTCTTGAGGTAGCAGGTATTCTGTCGTACATCTTCATCAACAAAAGGACAGACTGATAGATGGCCACGCAGAGCGGATTCAATGATGCTATCAAGTATCATTTGACCGGCATGTACCAAGACTGGTTCTTGGACTATGCGTCGTATGTGATACTTGAACGTGCCGTCCCCGCCATCGAGGACGGTCTCAAACCTGTGCAGAGGCGTATCCTGCACGCGATGAAATGTGTCGATGACGGTAAGTTTAACAAGGTAGCCAACATCGTCGGGCAGACGATGCAGTACCACCCTCACGGCGATGCGTCCATCGGCGACGCACTCGTGCAGTTGGGCCAGAAAGACCTGCTGATTGACTGTCAGGGTAACTGGGGTAACATCCTCACCGGTGACGGTGCGGCTGCGCCACGTTATATCGAAGCGCGGCTGTCGAAGTTCGCCCTCGAGACGGTCTTTAACAGCAAGACGACGGAATGGATGAAGTCGTATGACGGCCGCAAGAACGAGCCGATACACCTGCCCGTCAAGTTCCCGCTCCTGCTCGCCCAGGGCGTGGAAGGTATCGCGGTGGGTCTGAACTCGAAGATTCTGCCGCATAACTTCAACGAGCTATGCGACGCGGCCTTGGCCTACCTGCGCAAAGAGGATTTCCAACTGTTCCCCGACTTCCCGACGGGCGGCGTCATTGACGTGACGCGCTACAACGACGGCGAGCGGGGCGGCAGCGTTAAGATACGCGCGCGCATTACCAAAGCCGACGACAACAAGACACTCGTCATCACGGAGATACCTTTCGGTACCACCACCTCCAAAATCATTGAGACCATTCTCAAAGCCAACCAAAAGGGCAAAATCAAAATCCGTAAGATTGATGACTTCACCGCCGACCAAGCGCGCATCGTCGTGCAGTTGGCACCCGGAGCGTCGTCCGACAAAGCCATCGACGCTCTCTACGCCTTCACGGACTGCGAAGTGAACATCAGTCCGAACTGCTGCGTGGTGCAGGACAAAAAGCCTATCTTCACCTCCGTGAGCAACCTGCTGCGTCTGTCTGTCGATAACACCAAGGCGCTGCTCAAATGGGAACTCGAGATAGAGAAAGGCGAACTGGAGGAGAAGTATTTCTATACCTCGCTCGAGAAAATCTTCATCGAGAACCGCATCTACAAGGAGAAAGGGTACGAGGACGCACCGAACAAAGAGAAGTTAATCGAGTTCGTCGATGCCGCCCTCACGCCATTCAAGGCGCAACTCATCCGCGAGGTGCGCACCGAAGACATCGAGCGGCTCTTCGAGATAAAAATGCTGCGCATCACGAAGTTCGACTCGAAGAAAGCCGACGAGCTGATGAAGGACCTCGAGAAGAAAATCAAGGCCTGCATCAAAAACCTCAACCACCTGACGGAATATACCATCAACTGGTTCGAGATGCTGAAGAAGAAATACGGCGAGGCGTACCCGCGTCGTACGGAGGTACGTAACTTCGGCGCTATCAACGTCAAAGCCGTCGTGGAGAACAACGAGAAGCTCTACATCAACCGCGAGGAAGGCTTTATTGGTACAGGTCTCAAGAAAGACGAGTTCCTATTCAACTGCTCCGACATCGATGACATCATCTTCTTCCGCAAGGACGGTACCTACAAAATCGTCAAAGTGGCGGAGAAACTATTCATCGGCAGCGACATTCTGCATATAGCCGTCTATCGCCGCGGCGACGAACGCACGGTCTATAACGTGGTCTATCGCGACGGCAAGAAAGGTACCTATTTCATGAAGCGCTTCAACGTCACGGGTGTGGCGCGCGACAAGGAATACGACCTGACGCAAGGCAAACCGGGTTCGAAAATCGTCTATTTCACGGCCAACCCCAACGGCGAGGCGGAAGTTATCAAGGTGGCCCTCAAACCGCAGTTGCACCTCAAGAAACTCGAGGTATGCAAGGACCTTTCGGAACTCGCCGTCAAGTCCCGCACCGCACGCGGGAACGTGCTCACGAAATTCGATGTCAAGTCGATAACCCTCAAGCAGAAAGGTCACTCGACACTCGGCGGCCGCAAGGTGTGGTTCGACGCCGACGTGCTGCGCGTCAACTACGACGAACACGGTATGTACCTCGGTGAGTTCTGGGACGAAGACCGTATCCTCGTCATCAACAACGACGGTACGTATTACACCACCTCGTTCGACCTCACCGCGCATTTCGAGGATAACATCCTGCGCATCGAGAAACTCGACCCCGACAAAATATGGAGCCTCATCCAATGGAACGGCGAACTCAAATACTACTACGGCAAGCGCTTCAAACTCGACGATGCGCAAGCCAAAGTGCAGTCGCTGTTGGGCGAAGATGCCGACTCGCGCATCGCCTTGCTCTCCGACCGCGAAGACGCCACTTTCCGTGTGCTCTTTGCCGATGAGAACAGAGCACCGATGGATATTTACATGCCGGACTTCATCGACGAGAAATCCGCGAAAGCCAAGGGCAAACGCATCTCGACGCTCGAGATAGCGTCCTTCGAGGACATCACGCCCGAGCCGCCTGCTCCAGAGCCGGAGCCGGAAGAGGAGGACGCTTCGCTACAGGACGGCGCTGACGCGCCTACAGGGGACGAGGCACCTGCACCCGAGTTACCGAAGGACTCCATTGAAGTGGAGGGCGTGACGATGACCTTTGAGAAGCCCGTCGATACACAACTGGATTTATTCTAATGGAAATCATCTTAGGAAGCCAAAGTCCCCGCCGTCGTGAACTGCTTGCCGGTTTAGACCTGCCTTTCACCGCCATCACCATCGATGCCGACGAGTCGTATCCTTCGGACCTGCGTGAGGGTGACATCCCGCGATTTATCTCGCGCGCGAAAGCGCAGGCGTACCTGCCGCACCTCCAAGCGAACCAACTGCTCATCACCGCCGACACCATCGTCTGGCTTGACGGGCAGATGTTAGGTAAGCCACACGACGAAGACGAAGCCGTGGCGATGCTGCACCGCCTCTCCGGCAAGACACACCAAGTGTTCACCGCCGTCACCTTCGCCGAGCAGGGCAAGGACCTGCAAACCGTCATGGACCGCACGGATGTGACGTTTGCGAAGTTGAGCGACGAAGAGATACGTCATTATGTGACCCAATACCAACCCTTGGACAAAGCCGGTGCGTACGGCGTGCAGGAATGGATAGGCTATGTGGCGTGCACGGAGATGAAGGGTTCGTATTTCAACGTGATGGGTTTTCCGACGCACCTCGTCTATCCTATACTGCGGGAACGAATGAGATAAACCATGAGACGCGTGTTGTACATAGTAGCCGTGGTGCTCGTCAGTCTGTTGCTGGTGGGCGGCATGCTCGTCGCGGTACTGATGAGTCCGCGTGTAGAGACGGCTGCGGTACGACTTGTCACGGCGGAACTGTCGCGTAACTTAGGTACGAAGATACAGGTGGGTTCCGTCGAATACCAATTCCCTGCACGACTGACGCTCAACGATGTGTTAGTCGAGGACCAGCAACAGGACACCTTGGCGTATGTCGGTAACCTGTATGCGCATTTCAAACCGCTCGGACTGCGTGACGACGAGATAACCTTCTCGCATGTGCATGTGAGCGATGTGGTGGCGAATGTCTATCGGCTGCCCGACAGCACATGGAACTACCAGTTCCTGTTACCCGAGACCTCCGAGAAAGAATCCAGCCCTTTCCGCAGTCTGCTCGCCGTGCGCGACATACGCCTCGACAGCATCCGACTGCGTTACGAAGACTATGTGGTAAACCTTTCGCACGCGCGCATGGACCTCAACCGCTTCACGGAAAAAGAGATAGACGCGCAGATATCCGAACTGGCGGCGAGCGTGAGCCGTCAGCCCCTAACCTCTAACCTGATTTTTGAGGTGGCGGATGTAAAGGCGCACATGATACTCAACGACACCCTGTTGGCATTTCCCACCCTCTCGGCGAGTCTGCCGAACTCGTTCGTGGACCTGAGCGGCGTAGAGGTGCGGTATCCTTCGGGCGACACGCTGTATCTCTCGCAGTCGGCACATGACATCACATTCGACCTCGAGTTCCACGAGGCGCAGTTGGTGCCTTCCGACCTCGCGTTCTTTGTGCCGCGGCTCAAGAACCTCAAACGACCCATTGGCATGACGGGTCATCTTGGCGGTACGCTCGACTCGCTTTCTTTCCGCGAGATGACGGTACTGTATAACAACGCCGTGGTGTTGGACGGCGACATGTCGGTGGTGGGACTGCCGGACCTCGATAACCCGTATATCCGCGCCAACCTCAAAGATATCAAGACGAACGCCCCGCAGTTGCAGGACTTCCTGTCGCAGTTGTACGGCCATCCTATCCGTTTGCCGCAAGAGGTGCACCGTCTGGGAAATATCCACTACCGCGGTTTGGCGGAAGGTAGGTTGCATGACCTGACGCTGCACGGTGCTTTCCGCACGGCGTTAGGAACCATCTCTACGGACGGTTCGTTCCGTTCCGACTCGCTCTTCCAGCACATGGACTACGACGCACGCGTGGTAGCCAAACATCTGCGGCTGGGCAAGCTGATTGACCATGAGCCGTTGCAGTTCGCTACCTTCGACATTCAGTCCCGCGGTAGGATTGACGAGGGGCAGGTGCGCGGCGATGTGAAGGCGCATGTGCGCGAACTGACGTACAACGATTATACGTTCGAGGACCTGAATATGGACGGCCGTTACGAGCCGAAACGCTACGAGGGTCATTGTGACATCAACGACCCGCACATGTCGATGGCGTTTGACGGCGTGGTCGATGTGCATGATGTCAATCCGGAGATAAACTTCAACCTCCGCTGCCGTCATTTCGATGTGGCGCCGTTTATGGTGGGCAAGACGCATCTCGTCAATGCCCCGCCGGCGCTCACGACCCGTTTTGCGCTGGCGGTGGACCTCGACGGCGTAGAGGCGGACCGTATGAACGGATACCTCGTGTTGGACTCCCTGTTCCTCGCTACGCAGCGTGACTCACTGATGATGCGGCAGCTGACGCTCTTGGTGTCGGCAGACGCGGACCGCTCAAAAGTGATGACGCTCAACAGCGATTACCTGAGTGCGAACCTCAACGGCGTTTTCCGTTACAAAGACCTTGTCCCCGCGGCGCAGGCACTGATACACCACTATCTGCCGTCGGCGTTGGACGCTCCTTCGCAGGCATGGTTGCCGGTGGCGCTGAACCTCAAAGCCAACGGTACGCGTCTGCGTGACATCCAGCGTCTCTACACGGCGCCCGTCACGCTCTCCGACCATCCGGTGCTGACCTTACAAACAGACATTCGTCCCGACACAGAACCGTCGGTGGACTTCCGTTTCTCGGCCCCCGGCGTACGCGCAGGCACAACGCCCGTGCATGACTTGATAGCCGAGTTACGCACGCTGCCGCACGCTTCGGAGACCTCTCCGTCCGCCTTGGCCTTCTCCGTCTCGGCAGAGGCGATGCAGGTACATACCGTGCTCTCGTCGATAGCTTTCGAAGACTCGCTGCTGACGCACCTGACGCTGCGTCAACAGGCCGATGTAGATGAGTTACTGCCGGAAGGATGGGAGAACCTCTCGCCGCGTGAGTTACAACGCGCTTTGTCCTCCGACCTCACTTTCCGTGAACGTCAGCGCGCATTGCTGGCTGCCCAACGGGCAGGAGACTACGGCGGAGACATCAAGTCGGTTACTACTTTCGGCAAATACGACGACCTGCCGCTTATCAATGTGCATTTCCTGCCGGGCACCGTGGTGCTTCGGGACAGTCTCTATAGCCTCTCGGACAGCCGTCTGACCTATTGCGCCGCGGACACGACGGTGCAGATAGAGCATTTCCTCTTCGAGGGTGCAGGTCAACGGCTCGGTGCCCACGGCATCGTCTCGCGTCGTGCTACAGACACACTCAACGTGGACCTGCGCGCTATCAATGCGGCGTATGTCGTGCCGTTCGTGCTGCCGGTGCAGACGATAATGTTCAACGGCTTGCTGACAGGTAAGGCGCGCATCGCGTCCGTGCTCTCGCATCCCGACATCGACACGCAGATACACATCGACTCGATGGGTCTGAACAACTGTCTCTTCGGTGACGCCGAGGTAGACCTGCATATCAAAGACTCGCTGGCTTTCCACGCCGATGTCTATAAGCGCGAGACGCACCGCACCGTCGTGGACCTGAATGGTAAAGCGCTCTTCGGGCAAGGTCTCTGGGAACTTGACATGCAAGCCGATTCGGTGCCCTTGGCGTTCATCAACCATTGGACGGCCAGCGTGCTGCACGACTTGGACGGCAAGGCGACAGGTCGTGTGGTAGTAGGCGGTAAACCGGGTTTGACGTATGTGCTGTTGCGTGCCTGTGCGCATAACGCTTCGCTGACGCTGCCGTGGACCGGTGCGCGTTACACCATCCCGCATGACACCATCGTCATGGATACCTTCGCCATCCGCTTCCCCGATGTGCACCTGCTCGACGCGGAGAAGAACCCCGTTTATATCACCGGCGGCATCACGCATGACCAGTTCCGCGATTTCGCTCTCGACCTGCATGTCGATGCCAAAGATGCGCTCGTCTTCGACTCCGAGCGGAAAGGCGAGATGCTTCAGGGGCATGTGTATGCGAACGGACATGTCGATGTGACGGGCAATGAGGACGACTTGCTGGTGTCGGCGAATGCCGTCACGGCGCGTAACTCGTATTTCCGGTTGAGTATCGATAATGTGTCTTCGGCGGGCGTGTCGAGTTTCGTGCATTTCGTGCAACACTTGGACTCTGCTACGCAGTTCGGCGCAGCGCCTACCGGCACGGAGACGGAACTGGATAACATCGACAATGCGCCTGCGCCGCGAGGCAAGCCGCAGACCGATAGTCTGGAGTTCTACAAGCCCAGCAAATGTCTTATCAAATTAGCCATCGAGGTCAACCCGCAGTTGCAGTTCCAGCTCGTCTTGGGCGAGCGTAACGGCGACCGCATCGTGGCGCGAGGCAGCGGTGCGCTGCACTTGGCGTACGACACCTCCACCGGCGAGGTACGGCTCTTGGGTACCTACGACATCGATAGCGGTACGCTCTCTTATACGGTGGCGAATGTGATACGTAAGGAGTTCGTCGTCGGCGAAGGTTCGACGATAGTCTTCTCGGGCAATCCCTCCAACCCGCAGTTGGATGTCACCGCCAAATACCGTGTCACGGCGAACCTGCGTGACCTCTTCGGCGACGATGCCGACCAATTGGCTACTTCGCGCTCGAACATACCCGTGCTGACCTGTCTGCACTTGACCGGCTCGCTCTCCAACCCTATTCTCTCGTTCTCACTGGAGTTCCCGCTGAGCGACCAGTCCATACAGGCGCAGGTCAAACAAGTCATCAACACGGATGAGATGCTGATGCGTCAGGTCATCTACCTGCTTGTCTTCGGCCGTTTCTTCACGCCCGACTACATGACGATGTCGCAGTACACGACGATTAACTCCACCTATTCGCTGCTCTCGTCCACCGTGACAAGTCAGATTAACGCATGGCTGTCCAAACTGACGGATATAGTGACGCTGGGCGTGGCGGTGCGTACGGAGGGTGACGGCTCCAACGGCAGTCGCGAATACGAGGCGCAGATACACCTGCAGCCCGTGGACCGTCTGGTCATCAACGGCAATGTGGGTTATCGGTATAACGATGTGTCCAACCAGCCTTTCTTCGGCGACCTCGATGTGGAGGTGCTGCTGACGGAGGACGGTCAGTGGCGTCTGAAGGGCTACACGCATACCATCGACAAATACTCGCTGCGTCAGGCTTCGACCATTCAGGGTATCGGCTTTATGTGGAAGAAAGACTTCAACTGGCCGGTCACCAAACGCCGCGACAAGAAGTTTATCGAAGATAAGATTGAGCAGGTCACGGACAGCATCCGCCCCGCGCCGGTTCTATCCGACAGCATAAAATAAAAGCAACGCCTGCAGGCGTTGCTTTTTCCTTAATCGTTAACCGTTAGTGTCTCCGACCTCTCTCGAGGCGTGCACCGTCGGAATGGTTGTTGCGGTCTTCACGACGGGGACGCTCACCGCGGTCACCGCGCTCAGGACGCGGACCACGAGCAGGTCTCTCCGGCTCTTGATAGCCTTCGGGTTTCTCCTTCAGCGCACGAGCACTGAGACGGAACTTACCGGTCTTCGGGTCAATCTCCAGCAGTTTGATGCGGATGTGGTCACCCTCTTGGATACCGGTCTCTTCCATCGTCTCGTAGCGCTTCCAGTCAATCTCGCTGATATGCAGCAGACCTTCCTTACCCGGCATGAACTCTACGAAGCAACCGTACGGCATGAGGCTCTTTACGACAGAGTCGTACTCTTCGCCTACTTCCGGCAGCGCTACGATAGCTTTAATCTTCGCAATAGCAGCGGCCATAGCCTCGCCGTTGTTCGATGCTACCTCTACCTTACCGCCTTGCTCATCCTCGTCAATGGAGATGACTGCACCGGTCTCGGCTTGGATACCTTGGATAATTTTTCCGCCCGGGCCAATAACTGCACCAATCATATCTTTCGGGATATAGAACGACGTGATACGCGGAGCGTGCGGCTTGAGGTCTGCACGAGGAGCCGGCATGCACTCTAATATCTTATTAAGGATATACATGCGCGCCTCATGTGCCTGCGCGAGCGCGTTCTCGAGAATCTCGTAACTCAGACCGTCCACCTTAATGTCCATCTGGCAAGCCGTCAGACCGTCCCTGGTACCGGTGGTCTTGAAGTCCATATCACCGAGGTGGTCCTCGTCGCCGAGAATATCACTCAAAATAGCGTAGTTCTTACCTTGGTTCTCGGAAATCAAGCCCATGGCTATACCGCTGACGGGTTTCTTCATCGGCACACCTGCGTCCATGAGCGCCAGCGTACCGGCGCAGACGGTAGCCATAGAGGACGAACCGTTGGACTCGAGGATATCACTTACCACGCGTACGGTATAAGGGAAGTCCTCGGGAATCATGTTCTTCAGCGCACGGCAAGCGAGGTTACCGTGACCAATCTCACGACGACCTACGCCGCGTTGTGCTTTCGCCTCACCCGTCGAGAACGGCGGGAAGTTATAATGCAGCAGGAACTTATCCGTACCTTGGATGAGCGCCTCGTCGATGATTTTGTCATCGCGGCTCGTACCGAGCGTGACGGTACTCAAGCTTTGGGTCTCACCACGGGTGAAGATACTGCTTCCGTGAGGACCGGGTAGCGGACTTACTTCGCACCATATAGGACGTATCTCCGTGGTCTTACGGCCGTCGAGACGCTTGCCCTCATCGAGCACGGCGCGACGCATTGCCTCTTTCTCCACGTCGTGATAGTAGCGGTCCACGAGGGCAGCGACCTCATCAATCTCCACTCCCAGCGCCTCTGCTCTCGCGACCATATAGTCGGCTTTCTCTGTCTTGAAATCTTCGCAAATCTGGCTGAACATCGCCTCGCGGTGATGCTTGTCAGTGTCGGCAGACGTTGCCTGTGCGTAAGCACGAGCGTACGAGTAGTCATGTACCGCCTGCTTCAACTCCTCGTCATTCACCTCATGGCAGTACTCGCGCTTCGTCTCCTTGCCGTACGCCTTCATCATCTCGTTGATGGCGAGGCACTGCGGTTTGATAGCTTCGTGCGCAGCCTTGATAGCCTCCAGCATCACGCTCTCCGGCACTTCCTTCATCTCGCCCTCGACCATCATAATGTTGTCATACGTAGCAGCCACCATCAGCTCGAGGTCTGCGTGCTCGCATTGCTCGAAAGTGGGGTTGATGACCATCTTTCCGTCTACACGCGCTACGCGTACTTCGCTCACCGGACCCTCGAAAGGAATGTCCGAGCAAGCCAAAGCAGCACCGGCTGCGAGACCGGCGATGCTCTCCGGCATGTCAATGCCATCCGCCGAATACATCGTCACGTTGACGAAGGTCTCTGCATGGTAGTTGGAAGGGAAGAGAGGACGTAAAGCGCGGTCGATAAGACGCGCGATGAGGATTTCATAATCCGATGCTTTACCCTCGCGACGGGTGAAACCACCGGGGAAGCGTCCTGCGGACGCAAATTTCTCTTTGTACTCTACAGTGAGGGGCATAAAGTCCGTACCCGGCACTGCATCTTTGGCGGAGCAGACAGTGGCGAGAATCATCGTGTTGCCGAGTGTCGCCATCACAGCGCCGTCGGCTTGTTTAGCCAGCTTGCCTGTCTCCAGTTTGATTACTCGTCCATCGGGGAGAGCAATCTCTTTGGTTACAATATTCATCTGTTTTTCGTCGTTTATGGCCGCCGTTTGCGACCGGTTAAATTATAGGACCCACAAAAAGTCGTGCAAAGGTACTGCTTTTTTCGCATATATGCAAATTTTTCTGCATTTTTTACCAATATTAGCCCAAAATGTTCTACTTGCGGAAAAATTCCTGCAGTTGTTCACGTCGTACGGCCTCACGCACATCCTCGCGAACATCCATAAAACGGGTACCGTCTTTCGCCGGTTCAAAACGAACCACGTGCGGCTTGCCGTCTTCGTAACGCAAACTCATCTTCCCCGGATGGCATCCGCCGGAAACAATACGGAACGTGTCGCCGGCCGTTTCATACCAGTACACCCAGAAATCGCCCCAGACACAGGTGTCTGTCTCCTCAGTCATCATCAGGCACGGGACACACAGTTCGCCTTGGGGGTAAGCGGGCGCTATCTTGCGTATCATATAGTCACTGATGGCCGCACGAAGCGCCTGCTCCTTACGGGTGTTGGCTATATAGCGGACAGCATCCGCCTTGTGACCGTCGAAATCCGCCATCAGCCATTGTCCGTCCACGCGCTCCAACGCCATGAGGTGATTTTCGCTGAGCGCCGCCTCTGCATGCGTAGCGTCCTGCTGCGTCACGCTCAGCACTTCACACGGGCTGTCCGCCAACGGACTGTCATCGTCCGTCACAAACCAGTGGTTATACTGATGGTCCATCACTTCATGCTCCGGCAGCTGATGACACATCGTATCCAAGATAGCATAGAAATCCGGCGTCAGATAGTCGCGCGATTTCTCCAACGCAGCGCAGTCGGGGATATACTTGCATAGGTCCGCAGCGCGCTGTTCCAAGCATTGCTCGTGACGACATGCCGCAAGCATTACGGCGAGAATGACGACAAGAAAGATTCGTTGCATAATAACACGTAATTGGAATTTGCGGACAAAGATACACAAAAATTTGCACATATCAAAATTTTTTCGTACTTTTGCCGCCAAATTTGAACAACACATAATTATGAGCAAACAAAAACGTTTTTTATTGGACGAGAGCGAACTGCCCCGCCAATGGTATAACATCCAAGCGGACATGCCGAACAAGCCTCTTCCGCTTTTGAATCCGGCTACCAAAGAGCCGCTCAGCGCAGAGGACCTCGCGCATATCTTCGCTGCCGAATGTGCCAAACAGGAATTAGACCAAGAGCACGCATGGATAGACATTCCGGAAGAAGTGCAGGAGCGCTATAAATACTACCGCTCTACGCCGCTCGTCCGCGCATACGCGCTTGAGAAAGCATTAGGTACGCCCGCGCATATCTATTTTAAGAATGAGAGTGTCAACCCGCTCGGCTCGCATAAGATTAACTCTGCCCTGCCCCAGTGCTACTACTGCAAGCAGGAAGGTACAACCAATGTCACCACTGAGACCGGCGCCGGACAATGGGGCGCGGCGCTCAGTTATGCAGCCAAAGCGTTCGGACTGGAGTGCGCGGTCTATCAGGTGAAGATTTCCATGCAGCAGAAACCATACCGCAGTTCCATCATGCGTACATTCGGCGCAACTGTAGAAGGCTCGCCGTCGATGTCCACCCGTGCCGGCAAAGACATCATCACGCGTGACCCGTTACACCCGGGTTCATTGGGTACGGCTATCTCCGAGGCCGTTGAACTCGCCACCACCACGCCGAATTGCAAATACACCCTCGGCTCGGTGATGAGTCATGTGTCGCTTCATCAGACTGTCATCGGTCTCGAGGCAGAGAAACAGATGGCCAAAGCCGGCGAGTATCCCGATACCATCATCGCCTGCTTCGGCGGCGGAAGTAACTTCGGCGGACTGGCTTTCCCCTTCATGCGGCATATGTTCCAAGAGGGTAAGAAAATCGATTTTATCGCCGCAGAACCCTCCAGCTGCCCGAAACTGACGCACGGTAAGTTCGAATATGATTTCGGAGACGAAGCGGGTTATACGCCGTTGCTGCCGATGTACACTTTGGGTCACGAGTTCAAACCGGCCAATATCCATGCGGGCGGACTGCGTTATCACGGCGCCGGCACTATCGTCAGCCAGTTGCTCAAAGACGGATTTATGCGCGCGGTGGATATCCCGCAGACAGAGTCGTTCGCCGCAGGCCTGCTCTTTGCGCAGACAGAGAGTATCATCCCTGCGCCGGAGAGTTGTCACGCTATCGCGGCGACCATCCGTGAAGCAAAGAAATGTATCGAGACGGGCGAAGAAAAAGTCATCCTCTTCAACCTCAGCGGACACGGCTTGATAGACATGACGGCGTATGATAGTTTCCTCAACGGAGACCTCACCGACCCCGAATTCAAAGGATAAAAGCGGAAAAATGCACTTTTTTGAAAAAAAGTTGCCAAAAAATTTGGTCAATTCAAAAAAAAGCAGTACTTTTGCACCCGGTTTTGAACGAAGCGTGTTTTTTTAGCCCTTTTGGGCGGAGGCCGCTTCTCCCGTTTGACGGGAGACCGCTCCGGGTGCGGTAGTTCAGTTGGTTAGAATACCGGCCTGTCACGCCGTAGGTCGCGAGTTCGAGTCTCGTCCGCACCGCAAAAAGTCCACAGCAATGTGGACTTTTTTGTGTTACGTGACTCGACATTCTATGTTCGCGCATTCCTCTCGGAGTGGGAACTCCTCGAGCGCTTCACTCGAAGTGCCATCCGAGGCACTTCTTCACATCCGCACCGCAAAAAGTCCACAGCAATGTGGACTTTTTTGTGCAATGGTCGGTGTAATCGCCACATCGCGGTCAGGGCGAACAAACTATAAATCGTTTCATTTCTTTTGGGATGATAGCCTGCAGCAGCATGGCGCAAAAAAACAGACCCGC
>Ga0265298_10003443_pt1 | contig 20898 bp, 14 predicted proteins | sample AusTroGonzalo_MG_3_FD_193486 | JGI IMG/M metagenome (GOLD analysis project Ga0265298, IMG submission 193486) | Bovine rumen microbial communities from tropical cattle in Woodstock, Queensland, Australia - Gonzalo_01 | ecosystem: Host-associated > Mammals > Digestive system > Stomach > Rumen ... | reverse complement strand
AAAATTGAAGATAGAAGAATTAAAATAATCTATGGAAATTGAGGAAAAAAGTCTCAATTTTATTGAGCAAATCGTAGAGAAAGACCTTGCAGAAGGAGTGAACGACGGACGTATCCAGACGCGTTTCCCGCCGGAGCCGAACGGCTATCTGCATATAGGTCACGTCAAGGCCATCTGCATGGACTTCGGCATTGCGGAGAAATACAACGGCGTTTGTAACCTGCGTTTCGACGACACCAACCCCGCCAAGGAGGATGTGGAGTACGTGGAGACCATCGAGCGCGACATCAAGTGGCTCGGTTTCAAGTGGGGACAGATATACTACGCTTCGGACTATTTCCAGCAGCTCTACGACCTCGCTATCCGTTTCATCAAAGAGGGCAAGGCGTACGTGGACGAACAGACGCCGGAGCAGATCGCCGAGCAGAAAGGTACGCCGACCGAACCGGGTGTGGCCTCGCCTTACCGCGACCGTCCGATAGAGGAGAACCTGCGCCTGTTCGAAGCGATGCAGCGCGGCGAGATAGAGGACGGCAAGATGGTGCTGCGCGCCAAGATCGACATGGCGAACCCGAACATGCATTTCCGGGACCCGATCATGTACCGCATCATCACCACCCATCCGCACCACCGTACGGGCCGTCAGTGGAACGTCTATCCGATGTACGATTTTGCGCACGGTCAGTCCGACTATTTTGAGGGCGTGACGCACTCCATCTGTACGCTGGAGTTTGAGGTGCACCGTCCGTTGTACGACTATTTCCTCGACCAGATAACCGGCGCTAACTTCGCCGGCTTGTCGCCCTACGGCCCGGACTACCGCCCGAAACAGCGTGAGTTCAACCGCCTCAACATCACTTATACTGTCATGTCCAAGCGCAAGATGCTGCAGCTCGTCAAGGAAGGTCTCGTTGCCGGATGGGACGATCCGCGCATGCCGACCGTCTGCGGTCTGCGCCGCCGCGGTTATACGCCGCAGGCCATCCGCACATTCATGGACAAGATCGGTTACACCAAGGTGGAAGGCATGATTGACCAGGGCCTGCTGGAGTACGTCATCCGCGAGGACCTCAAAGAGACCGCACCGCGTGTGTGTGCCATCTTCGATCCCGTTAAACTCGTCATCACCAACTATCCGGAAACCAAGGAAATTCTGGTGGCGGAGAATATCGACGGTCACGAGGAACTGGGTACGCGTGAGATGCCGTTCGGCCGCGAGTTGTGGATCGAGCGCGGCGATTTCCTGGAGGAGGCGGACAACAAGTTCTACCGTCTGAGCCCGGGCGGCCGCGAGGTGCGTCTGAAGAGCAGTTATATCATCCAGGCGACCGGTTGCGAGAAAGACGCGGACGGCAACATCACCACCGTCTATGCCACTTATGATCCGGACAGCAAGTCGGGTACCGAAGGCGGCAACCGCAAGACGAAGGCGACCATCAACTGGGTGGAGTGCAGCAGTGCCCTCGATGCTGAGGCGCGTCTGTACGACCGTCTGTTCGCCTGCGAGAACCCGAGCGCCGAAGAGGGTGACTTCCGTGACCTGCTCAATCCGAACAGTCTGGAGGTCAAGACCATCAAGGTGGAGAGTTCGCTGCGCAGCGAGCTGCACGCACCGGTGCTGGTGGACGGCATCGAGCAGGAGAACCATTACCAGCTGCTCAAGCAGGGCTATTTCGTAGTCGATCCCGACACGACCGCCGACAAGCTGGTACTCAACCGTACCTGTTCGCTCAAAGACAATTATCTCAAGTAACCGCCTTGCGCACGCGCGTGTATAATAATAAGGAGCAGATTTTCTGCGAGTGGCGTCACCGCTGGGTGCGCCTGACTCCCGAAGAGTGGATCCGCCAACAGTTGCTTCACCGTCTGGTGGAGCAACTTGGCTATCCTGCCTCCCTTATTGCCGTCGAAGCGGCGTTCCGCATGCCCAACGGCAAGAACTTCCGCGCCGATGCCGTGGTCTATGACCGTCAGATGGCGCCGCTGATGCTCGTTGAATGCAAGGCGGAGACCGTGCCGCTGACGCAGAAGACGCTGGATCAGGCGCTGACCTACAACCGGCTGCTGGACGTGCCCTACCTGCTGCTGTACAACGGCCCGCAAACTATTTTTGTCACTTTATTAGCCAATGGAACAAATACTATCTCTGAACGATGCATTGGATACGCCGACCTTCTACGGCGTGAATAACCAGAATATACTCTGTCTGAAGAACCAGCACCCGGACGTGCGCGTGGTGGCGCGCGGCTATCAGGTGAAGGTGACCGGAGCGGAAGCGGCGGTGGCGGCTTTCGAGAAATCGCTGCACCTGTGCGAGCAGTTCTGCATCCGGAATAACCGCCTCACGGAGCAGGATATATTGATGCTCCTGCACGGCGACAAGCCGCATGAGCAGGCGACGGACAACCTCATTCTACACGGCGTGAACGGCAAGTCCATCTATGCGCGTTCGACCAACCAGCGTGCGCTGGTGGAGGCGTATGAGGAGAACGACCTGCTTTTTGCCGTAGGACCTGCCGGTAGCGGCAAGACCTATACGGCGATCGCCCTGGCGGTACGGGCGCTGAAGAACCGCGAGGTGAAGCGTATCATCCTCTCCCGTCCTGCCGTGGAAGCCGGTGAGAAACTGGGTTTTCTGCCGGGCGATATGAAGGAGAAGATCGACCCGTACCTGCAGCCGCTTTACGACGCGCTGCAGGATATGATCCCTGCCGCCAAGCTGGCGGAGTATATGGAGAAAGGCACGATCCAGATTGCGCCGCTCGCTTTCATGCGCGGACGCACGCTGTCGGACGCCGTGGTCATCCTCGACGAGGCGCAGAATACGACGGCGCTGCAGCTGAAGATGTTCCTCACCCGTCTCGGTATGGGCGGCAAGATGATCGTCACGGGTGATATGACCCAGATCGACCTGCCGCCTACCCAGAAATCCGGACTGAGGGACGCCATGGAGCGTTTCCAGGGCATCAAGGGCATACGGATCATCGAATACAACGAGAAAGATATTGTCCGCCATCCTCTGGTCAAGCGGATCGTGGCGGCGTACAGCAAAGGGTGAATATCGGACAAAATGCCGATTTCATCGAATAAATCCGAAATTCTGTTATAGGGAGAAAAGGTACTCCAGGGCTTCGTCCGCCTCATCGGGCGTGATGAGCTGGTTGACAAGCGGCGAACCTACCGAACGAATGAGTGTGCAGTTGATTTGGGCGGCACGCTCGTTCTTTTTATCCTGCTGCATAAGCGCGATGAGAGGCGCACGGTCGGAGCATTTGCATTGCGGACGTCCGTAGTAATGGAGCATGAGTTGCGTCAGCTGCTGCAAGGGCGCTTGCGGACAGCCTAACTTGGTGACGCTCAGGTACAGTTCGGCAATCAGACCGTAGAGCACGGCGTAACCGTGGAGTAATTGACGATTAGACGATGTACCATGTGCCATTTGGATTTCTTCCAAGGCATGGCCGAAGGTGTGGCCGAGATTGAGGGCCTTGCGCAGACCGTCCTCGTGCGGGTCAGCGGCAACGATACGCTCCTTCACCGCCACGCACTGCGCAATAAGCGGCGTGAGTTCGTCCAACGGCATCGTATCCAGATCATACTGCAACAACCGCTCCCACAGACATTGTCCATCGTCCATTGTCCATTGTCCATCGTCGATTAACCCCGTCTTGAGCATTTCCGCAAAGCCGTTGAGCATGTGCTCGGCGGGCAGGGAAGCGAGCCACTGCGGACAGATGACGGTCTCTACGGGCGGCGCAAAAACGCCGATGCCGTTTTTCAGACCGTGGTAGTTCATGCCCGTTTTGCCGCCGGACGAGGCGTCCACCATCGCCAGCAGGGTGGTCGGCACGTTGATATAGTCCATGCCGCGTTTGTAGGTGGCGGCGGCAAAGCCCGCCAGATCGGTCAGCACACCGCCGCCGATGGCGATGAGCAGACCGCGGCGTGTCATCCCGTTCTCGAACAGGAAATCCCATATGCGGCACACCGTCTCCAGCGACTTGTGCGCTTCGCTCACCTCCAGCCACAGGGCAGACAGACCGGCTACCGCCGGTATGCTTTGGCTGCGCACCGCATCGTCCCCCACTACGCATACCTGCTCGTAGCGGGAGAGAAAGGGCTGTAGGGCACTATTCCAATCCGCACACATCATTTTCGGGTGCAAAGGTAGTGAAAAAAGTTGAAAGATAAAAGATAAAAGACCCGAGAACGGCCTTTTTCGGCACAAAAAGCAAAAAAAAGTAAAATTTATTTGCATATATCCGTTTTTTTTTGTACCTTTGCAGCGTTTTATGTGCGCGCGCGTTGAATGCGCGCAGAAGCGGCACTTATTTAAGGAATATATAATACACAATAGAACCAATGGAAGAAATAATCGTGCCTGAAGGCAAAGAACAACAAGAAAAGTATGATGGCTCGAGTATTCAAGTGCTCGAGGGATTGGAGGCGGTGCGCAAGCGTCCTGCGATGTATATCGGCGATATATCGCTCAAGGGCTTGCACCACCTTGTTTATGAGGTAGTGGACAACTCGATTGACGAGGCGCTGGCCGGTTTCTGTAACGAGATCGCGGTGCATATCAACGAGGACAACTCCATTACCGTACAGGATAACGGCCGTGGTATTCCGGTGGACATGCATCCGAAGGAGCATAAGTCCGCGCTGGAGGTGGTCATGACCGTGTTGCACGCCGGTGGTAAGTTCAACAAGGACAGTTACAAGGTGTCCGGCGGTCTGCACGGTGTGGGCGTGAGCTGCGTGAATGCGCTCTCGACCAAGATGCACGTGGAGGTCTATCGTAACGGTGCCATCCACTGCCAGGATTATGCCAAGGGCAAGCCGTTAGCGCCGGTGCATACGATCACTGAAGAGGAAGCGACCGGCAACTGGGAGCAGCGCAAGACCGGTACGTTCGTGCATTTCTGGCCGGACGACACCATCTTCACCGAGACCGTTTATCACTGGGAGATCCTCGCCAACCGTATGCGCGAGCTGGCGTACCTGAACGCAGGCATCAAGATCATCCTCAAGGACAAGCGTGTCATTGACGCCGAGGGCAACTGCAAGAAAGAGGAGTTCTTCTCGGAGAAGGGTCTGGAGGAGTTCGTTCGCTATATCGACGGTACGCGTACCCCGCTGATCAGCGAGGTGATCCACCTCAATACGGACAAGTACGGTACGCCGGTCGAGGTAGCGATGATCTATAACTCCGATTTCAACGAGAATGTACACTCCTATGTCAATAATATCAACACCATCGAGGGCGGTACGCACGTAGCCGGTTTCCGTGCCGCGCTGACGCGTGTGATGAAGAAGTACGCCGAGGAAAGCAAGATGCTGGAGAAGGCGAAGCTCAAAGACAAGGACGGCAACTCGACCATCGATCCGAACGATTTCCGTGAGGGTCTGACGGCGGTTATCTCCGTCAAGGTGGCGGAGCCGCAGTTCGAGGGTCAGACGAAGACCAAACTCGGTAACTCGGAAGTGGCCGGTATGGTGAACTCCGCCGTGAGCGAAGCGCTGCAGAACTATCTGGAGGAGCATCCGGATGATGCGAAAAAGATCGTTGAAAAGGTCATTTTGGCAGCGCAGGCACGTATCGCAGCGCGCAACGCCCGTCAGTCGGTGCTCCGCAAGAGCCCGTTGAGCGGCGGCGGTCTGCCCGGCAAGCTGGCGGACTGCGTATCGAAGGATGCGAGCGAGTGCGAGCTCTTCCTCGTCGAGGGAGATTCGGCAGGCGGTACCGCCAAGACCGGTCGTGACCGCGTGCATCAGGCTATCCTGCCGCTGCGCGGTAAGATCCTCAACGTCGAGAAAGCGATGGAGCACAAGGTGTTCGAGTCCGAGGAGGTACGTAATATCTTCACGGCACTGGGCATCACCTTCGGTACCGAGGAAGACCCGAAGGCACTGAACCTGAGCAAGATACGTTACCATAAAGTGATCATCATGGCCGATGCCGATGTCGATGGTGCCCACATTGCCACCCTGATTATGACTTTGTTCTTCCGTCATATGAAGGAGGTGATTGAGCAGGGCCACCTCTATATCGCATGCGCGCCTTTGTACAAGTGCTCGAAAGGCAATTACAGCGAGTATTGCTGGAATGATGCACAGCGCCAGGCGTTCATCCAGAACTACGGCGGCGGTGACGAGAAAGCCATCAAGACCCAGCGTTACAAAGGTCTGGGTGAGATGAGCGACGAGCAGTTGTGGGAGACGACCATGGATCCGGCACGCCGTCTGCTCAAGCAGGTGACCATCGAGAATGCCGCGGAAGCGGACCGTATCATCGCGATGCTGATGGGCGACGATGTAGCGCCTCGCCGCGAATTCATCGAGGAAAATGCAACGTACGCTAATATTGATGCGTAAATTTGAAATCATAAATTTGAAATCATAAATTATGCGCATAGCAGTCTATTGTTCGGCGAAGGATGCGATACCGGAGGAGTATCTGGCCTTGGGTGACCAATTGGGTCACTGGCTGGGTGTTCACGGTCATGCGCTGGTCTATGGCGGAGCGACGGGCGGCTTGATGTCGCGCGTGAGCGATGCCGCCAAGGCAGCCGGAGCGCATGTCGTCGGGGTCATTCCTCCCCGCATCAAGGCGGCGGGACGGCTGGCGGACAACTGCGACTTCCTCATCGAGGTGGCGAATATGTCCGAGCGCAAGCAGCGCATGCGGGACGAGGCGGATGTGATCGTCTGTCTGCCCGGCAGTTACGGCACGCTGGACGAGATGATGGACGCTACCAGCAGCGCGATCGTGGGCGAGCACCGCAAGCCGACTTTCGTGCTCAACTACAAAGGCTTCTACGAGCCGCTCAAGCAGCAGATCGCCCTCATGGAGCAGTTGCATTTTATCCCCGCGCAGCAGAGTTACCGCCCGGTCTTTGCCGACACGCTCGATGAATTGTACGGGCAAATCCAAAACGAAATCAATCATTAAAACCAAACGAATATGAATCTATTCACTGCCAGACTTACCGGCAAAATGCTCTCGACCGATGCGTTCGAGAAAGAAATTGCGGACATGCAAGCGCGTGTCAAACGTTGGCGCCAAATTGAGAAATCGCCCGAGTTGGCGGAGTATCTTGAGCTGAAAAAGATCGTTGAAAGCAGCGATTTTCAGGAGCGCAAGAATGAACTCGTTAACCGTAAGTACGCGGACACCCAGGAGGGAAAGATGATGACGGAGTATGAGTCGTTGTACAACTCGTCCAGCATCCGCCGTTACCGCCGTGCGCTCAAGGATGAGGATTTCCAGGCCTTCCTCGCTTTCCGCGAGTCGGAGGATTTTCCGAAGATCAAGAGCATCTCGGAAGTACTCAAGTCCGCCGAGTTGCGCAAGTACAGCCTGCTGTACTACTCGTCCTATTACAAGAACTATCTGAAAGTGCTCAATTCGTCCGAGCTCAAGCGTCTGGACGAGCTGGAGGATGCCGTGCATAAGGAGGACTTCCAGAAACGCCATGCCTTCTGGGCGGACAGCAAGCGCTGGGAGCATTCGGATGACTACAAGACCTATCAGCGTTATCAGGAGCTCGCGAATTCGGCCGATATCAAGTTCTTCTACGAGTCCCGCGAGGAAAAGATCGATTGGGCTGAGCTCTTCCGTCCTGCTTTCGACGACGATATGAGTTCGAATAAGAACTGGAAACCCGGTTACGGCTATGCCAATCCGGCGATGAAGGACGGCCACTCGCGTACGTCGGAGTTGCAGGCATACAACAACGGCAAGAATACCTTCTTCGCCGAGGGACGTATGGATCTGGAGACGCGTAACGAGAGCAAGAAAGCCGTGGCATGGGACGAGAAGAAAGGTTTCACCGAGCATGTCTTCGACTACACCTCTGACGTGATGAACACCAAGGATGCGTTCATGCAGGAGGAGGGCATGTTCATGGCGAAAGTGCGCAGCCAGGGTGCGGGTCACCATTTCTTCGGTCTTTCCACCGGCAAACCCGGCAATCCGATGATCGCGTTGTATCATTTCGACGGCAGCAAGCCTCAGGTGGGTCTGATCAACGGGGACCGTACCCAGATGGCGGACCTGACCGGTATATTGCCTCCCAACATGTTCTACTACGTCTATACTTTCCGTTGGACGAAGCACGAACTGATCTGGTATGTCAATAATCTGGAATTGCTCCGTTTGCCGAACCGTCTGCCGAAAGAGGCGATGTTCATGATTGCGCAATCCTTCCTGCCGGCTACCGAGAAGGGAGGAGAAGGCAAGCTCAAAGCACGCTGGGCACGCGTTTATCGCTCCATTGAATAAACAGATACACCTATGTTTCTCATAGCAGGGCCATGCGCCATAGAGAATAGGGACTGCGTCATGCAGACGGCGGATACGCTCAATAGGTTATGTTACGATCTGGGCGTCACGCTGTATTTCAAGTCCTCTTTTGACAAAGCCAACCGTACGTCGGCTTCGGCGCGCGGTATGGGCATGGAGGAGGGTCTGCACATATTGCAGGAGGTGAAAACGGCGTTCGGCCTGCCCATCGTGACGGATGTGCACGAGAGCTGGCAGTGTGCGCCGGTGGCGGAAGTGGCGGATGTGCTGCAGATACCGGCTTTCCTGAGCCGCCAGACCGACTTGTTGCAGGCGGCAGCGGTCACGGGACGGACCGTGAATGTCAAGAAAGGGCAGTTCATGGCGCCGTGGGACCTGGGCGGAGCAATCGGTAAGATCGAGCAGGTGGCACCCAATGCCGCCAAAGACGGACATATATGGCTGACCGAAAGAGGATCTTCGTTTGGTTACGGTCGGTTGGTGGTCGATATGACGTCATTGGTGGAGATGCGGCGCTTCGGTTGCCCGGTCATTTTTGATGCCACTCACTCGGTCCAGCAGCCTTCTTCGCAGGCAGGCATCACCGGCGGCAACCGCGAGATGGTGCCCTACTTGATGCGTGCCGCACTGGCGGTGGGCGTGGACGGACTGTTCGTCGAGACCCACCCCGATCCGGACAAGGCGATATCGGATGCCGCCAACCAGGTGCGCTTGAGCGACATGAAGGCGCTCTTGCAGCAAGCCATCGAAATAGACAAGTTGAACAATTGACGATTATAGATTATGGATGCAACTATCACCGTTTATTGCAAGAACACCCACACCTATCATGAGGTGCCGCGGGGAGTGTCGCTCATTGAGTTGAAGGAGCTGCTGGGGATCGAGTTGAAATACCCGATTATTGCGGCGCATGTCAACTACAAGGTGGAGAATCTCGATTTCCGGCTCTACAAACCCAAGGATATCGAGTTCCTGGATGCCAGTACGCCGTCCGGCATGCGCGCCTATGTGCGTACGTTGGGCATGGTGATGGGCGCTGCGGTGAATGAGTTGTACCCGCGCTTCGACCTCCGTCTGGAGCACCCCATCAGTAAGGGCTATTACTGCACGCTCCAGTGGCATCTGGACAAGGACAAGGAGGTCAACCCCGATCAGGAACCGCCGTTGATGACGCCGGAGATGGTGGTGGCTATCAAGCAGCGTATGCAGCAGATCATCGCCGAAGACCGTCCTATCTACGAGGAGGAGAAGCAGACCAAGGAGGTCATCAAGCTCTTTGCCGCCAAGTACAATAACGAGAGTTCGATCTTCGAGGCGCTGGGCAATCCCTACTGCCGCTATTTCCGCATGGGCGATTATATCGATTATTATACCAACGTGCTGCTGCCCAGTTCGGGCTATATCACGCTGTTTGACATCGAGCCCTTCCAGGACGGACTGCTGCTGCGCATCCCGAACCGCTCCAACCCCACCATTCTCGAGGACTGCGTGGCGCAGGACAAGATGTTCTCCATCTTCCGCGAGTACAGCCGGTGGAACAAGCTGCTGCGTATCAATAACGTGAGCGATTTTAACGATGCCTGCAAGCAGAAAAAATCCTTCGAGCTCATCAAGCTGGCGGAGGCGCTGCATGAGAAGAAAATCGCACAAATCGCCGATTCCATCGCAGAAAAACAGCCCAAGATAGTCTTCATCAGCGGTCCTTCGTCCTCGGGTAAGACTACGTTCTCCAAGCGTCTGATGATCCAGCTGATGGTGGATGGTATCCGTCCCGAGGTGCTGAGTATGGACGATTATTTTGTCAACCGCGTGGATACGCCCCGTGACGAGAACGGCGATTGGGATTTTGAGAATGTGAATGCCGTTGACCTGCCTTTCTTCCGCCAGCAGATGCACGATATACTGGACGGCAAGGAGGTGGATCTGCCTACCTTCGATTTCTCGAAAGGCGAGCGCGTCTTCGAGGGACGCAAGCTGCGCTTGCAGAAGAATTCGGTACTGGTGATCGAAGGTCTCCACGCGCTCAATCCGTGCATCCTGCCGGATGTGGACAAGAGCCTGACCTTCAAGATTTACGTCTCGGCGCTGACCACCATCAATATTGACAACCATAACTGGATCCCGACCACCGATATCCGTCTGCTGCGCCGCGTGGTGCGCGATTACAAGTACCGCGGTTATTCGGCCAAGGAGACAATCGCCCGCTGCCCGTCTGTCGTACGCGGCGAGAATAAATGGGTCTATCCCTTCCAGGAGGAGGCGGACGTGATGTTCAATTCAGCGCTCATGTTCGAATTCGCCGTGCTCAAGCGCCATGCAGAGCCGATCCTGCAGGAGGTACCCAAGTTCTGCGAGGAATATACGGAGGCGCACCGCTTGCTCAAGTTCCTGCAGTATTTCGTGCCCGTTCCCGAGAACGAGATTCCGCCTACATCGCTCTTGCGCGAGTTCGTCGGCGGCAGTTCGTTCCATTATTAAGATGATAATTCAAAGTTGAGTGATGAGAGGAAAGATTTTTGGCATACTCGTTGTGCTGCTGGCGGCCATGCCGGTACTGGCAGACGATTCGATTGAGGTGGCTACGGCCATGGTGGCTCCGCGTGTGAACCTGCTGGAGCAGATGACGAATGTGGAGGTGATCCAGGATACGGGGGTAGCTACGCTGCTGGATGCGGCTATCAACGGCGCCCGCGAGTGGATGGAGATAGAGGGGTACCGCATGCAGGTCTATTCGTCCAACCAGCAGCAGACCGCCAAAGCGGAGGCGCTGGATCTGGAGGAGCAGCTGCGCTCCAAAGTGACGCAGACCATCTATGTGCAGTACCTTCCGCCGTTCTGGAAAGTGCGCATAGGCGATTTCCGCAGCTACGAGGAAGCCAAGGAGTATAAGAAAGAGTTCGTACTGCTGTTCCCCGAACTGACCGGAGATACGTATATTGTACGTGATAAAATCAAAGTGCTGCAATGAATTTACAGGAGTTTCACAGTAATCCGCAGGTCACGGATGCCATCTCTGCATCGGTGGAAACGGTCTTGCGCCAGATAGGCGAGGACCCCAAGCGCGAGGGGCTGCTCAAAACGCCGCATCGCGTAGGCGAAGCGCTTCAGTTCCTTTGCAAAGGCTATAAGGAAGACCCCGAAGCGATCCTTCGTTCTGCGCTTTTCGAGGAGGACTACCGTCAGATGGTGGTGGTCAAGGATATTGATTTCTATTCCTTGTGCGAGCATCATATGTTGCCTTTCTTCGGCAAGGTGCACGTGGCTTATATCCCCAACGGCCGCATCACGGGCCTGAGCAAGATCGCCCGCGTAGTGGATGTGTTCGCCCGCCGGCTTCAGGTGCAGGAGCGGCTCACGACGCAGATCAAGGACTGCCTTCAGAATACGCTCGATCCATTGGGCGTGATGGTAGTCATCGAGGCGGAGCATCTGTGCATGCAGATGAGAGGGGTACAGAAACAGCACGCCATGACTGTAACCTCCGATTTCACCGGAGTTTTCAATCAGGCCAAGACCCGCGAGGAGTTCTTGCGGCTTATCAATCACTGATCGGTTATTGAATCACCATAATCTTGACGGCGGCATGTCCGCCCTTGGTGTTGCATAGAGCGGTATAGATGCCGCTCTTTGCGCGTTTGCCGTCTGACAGACGCAGGTCCCATACGGCGGTGCCGCCGTTGGAGCGCGTTTTGCAGACCAGGTTACCGCCGGCGTCGATGATATTGACTTCGGAGTTCTCCATCAGTCCGGTGATGGAGACGTATCCGCCGTAGTCCGGCCGGACAGGGTTGGGGTAGGCATAGGCGCTTTTCATGTCCTCGTTCGGTTCGCTGGCGTCGCTCAAATAGGAGGCGATGCCCCGGTCCGTACCGGCAAACACCTCGCCGGTCTCGGGGATGATGGCGAGGGAGAGGATGTTATTGGAAGGAAGCATGGAGTTGTTTTCCGTGAAATGCGCCACGGTGATGGTATCGTCCTCGATGAGGTAGAGACCCGATCCGGCGGTGCCGATCCACATGCGGTTGCCGCCGTCCACTGCCATGCAGTTGATCTGCTCGTTGGCCAGCAGGTAGTCGCCCAGACCCGTGCCGTCATTGCGCGGGATGATGATGCGGTGGCATTCGTTGCTCGAGAAAAAGTCCGTTGACTCCGGGATAATCAGGATACCTGCCTCCGTACCGATCCATATGCGGTCGTTGTGGTCCTGCGCCATGCAGTAGTAATAGCTCGGCGAGAGCTGGCGTCCGTTCTGGTCAATGAAATTGGAGCGTTTGAGGCAACGGTCATCGTAGCTGACGGTCGGGGTGCCGCCGTCATCCAGCAGAATGACACCCTGTGTGGAACGCTGGTCGATGAACCATTTGCGGTTGCTGTCCCTGCGGTCGGTCCATATGCCGGTAGGCGTGGTCAGTACCAGCCCTTTGCCCCCGCTGCGCAAGGGAAGAGGATGCCATTTGTGGTCCGGCGTCATGACGTGTACCGGTTGGCCGATCTCGGTCGCATTGAGCACCCATAGGTTTCCCTGCTCGTCTATCATCGCTCCGTCCGTACGCGTGTACCAGTGCGCATCTGCATCACTGCTGATCAGTTTCAGCGAACTGCCGTTCACGCCGTCGCCGTATCGGGTCAGGGCACCGTGGTTGTATTCGAATACACCGGTGCAGAAAGTCGCAATATAGAAATGATCCGCATCATTGGGGTCCACGGCGATGCTGACCGGATCCCACGCATACCACCAGAAGTCGGTTTCATAGGTGGCCAGGTTCGACGGGGCGAGCCAGCTCCATTTCTGTCCGGAGTAGATGCTCACGCGGGGCATGCGGAAATACTGGGACGACCATCGTCCGCCGACAGTGGCGTAGATGCGTCCGTGAGCCGCGTGGAGGAAATAGCCGTAGTTGCTGTTCGGTCCGTCCGGTGTGAAGACCGCATCGCCTGTATTCTGCAGACGTACAAGACCCTTGTTGTCCGCGCCCAGCCAGTACTCGCCCTTTGTATAGACGGCGTCGCCGGCGGTATAATTGGCAGTCAAACCGGCTAAGCTGTAATCGTCCAGGACTCGGAGCAGTCCCTGACCGTCGATATAGGTCAGCAGCTGTCCGTCCGAAGCGTGGATCCAGTTCAGCCGTGTGGCTTTCTTCTGCCATTGACCCTCATGACGGCGGTAGAGCGCCGAATCGACTAACAGGTGCAGCTCGTTGTTGAAAACCGCCGCCTGTTGTATCTTGCCGTTCGGCAGCATGGAGCTCTTCCAGTAGGAGAAATCCACCAGGTTGTTCTCCATCGAGGCCGCGTAGAGTCGGTCCTCTGAGACGGCGAAGATCGAATCGCCTATCTCCATCACCTGCAGCACATTGACGTCGCTCGCTTCGTCGCCGATATAGTAGGTGTCGCTTATCTCGCCTTTCTTGGGATTAATGACGAGTATGCCGAAGGGCATGGCGAGATAGGTACGGTTCTTGCCGACGGAGATGGCGTTGATGGTGACGGATACCGAACTGGCTTTCATATGCAGGTCCGGCATCTGGCGCACATTGTCGTTTTTGTCCACCAGGTCTATGCGGCCGTCTGAATAGCCGATGATCAGTTGTGCCGTTCCCGGATCATAGCCGATCTGCGTGACGGTACTGCCGTTGAGACCGGTCGTTTTGTCCATATAGCCGATCTGGTCATCGGCGCGGTCGATATAGAATAACGAGCCGTTGGCGCGGGCGTAGATACGCTCGGGTGTCGCCACTACCTGCTCCATCTCCGAGTAGGACAGATGCAGCTTCCATTGCATGATAAAGCCTAAGTCGCGCCCTTCATCATCCACCGTGCGGGACGAACCGGCCGGGTCGTCATTCGGACGGTATTCCACCAGTCCGTTACCCGTTCCGATAAACATATTCCCGTTTTCATCGGGACAAAACGACAGCACGGCATTGGAGGGCATGGCGGAGTTGTCGGTCGTATAATGGGCGGTTATCTCCGTGGCGTCCGCGTTGAGCACATAGGCGCCCATCGTGTTGGTGCCTACCCATATGTTGCCGTCTTTGTCCTGCCCCAAGGCGGATATAACCAGGTCAGCCATCGGATTTTCTCCGTTTCCATCGGTTGTTTGCGGGTGTGCGGCGCGGTTGGATTCGAAATAATCGGTTGCGTCAATGATCAGCACGCCTTGCTCCGTAGCCAGCCATATGCGTCCGTCGGAGCTCTGCATCATATCGTAGATGAACGAGGGGGATACGTTGTGTCCGTCGGGCAGCAGCCATTCATTGCGTCCGATGATGTGGTCGTCCGAAGCATCAAAAGGAGTGCCGCCGTCATCCAGCAGGAACAGGGTGGTGTTGTATCGCGCCGTGGCTATCCATTTGTAGTTTGTCCGGTGATGGTCGATAATCAGTCCGCAGGGGGTATGGAGCGGAACGTCATCTTTGATGTGCAGGCCGTGCCATACGCCCTGTGCATCCATACATACGAGCGGGTACGTCACCTCGCCCGCATCCAGCATCCATAGGTTGCCCTGTTTGTCGTAGGCGGCACCATCCAGACGGGTGTACATCGCTTCTGCGCCTTTGGCTGTCGACTCAAGGGTATTGTCTTCTGCCGGCAGGTAATGGCGGATGAGGCGGTCGTTGTCGAATTCATACAGACCCGTGCCGTAACTGGTGACGAAATAGTGCTTCGGTTCGCCCGGTTTGACGGCCACGTTCATGAAATCGAGGGCATTGATGCCGGTCTTCGGGCTGATGGAGTCGCCCGGAATGTTGGTCCATTGTTCGCCGTCGTAGATCATCACCATTCCCTGACGCTGCATCTGTGCCGACCATCGTCCGCCCTGTACGACGTACAGCCGTCCTTGCGCATAATGCATGCGGTACGGGATGTTGCTCAGCGGACTCTGCGGTTTGTAGTTCAGCCGCTCGCTAGTGACGCTCTGGCGTAGGATGCCTTCCTGTCCGCCGGCGTACCATTGGTCGGTGGCGTCACGGTAATACCGGCCCTTTTCGGGATCGGGCTGGATGCGCTCACTGCGTTTCTCCCGTTTCCAGTAGGTATAATCGACGATATTGTCAGCCAGCGCCGCGCAGAAAAGACTGTCTTCGGTGAAGGCATAGATGCTGTCTTGGGTGAGCACCACGTCCTGCACTGGGGTCTCTTCGCCGCCCGGACGCAACCAATAGGAGTTCACCAGTTTGTGCTGGCTCAGACCCAGCGTCTGGATGCCGTAATGGGTTGACAGATAGGCGGTCCGGCCGCTGAAGGTGATGTTATAGATGTTCTTGCGCTGGGTCATGTCTTTCTCGTACAGCGCACTGATGTAGCGGGTGCCCTGAGACGAGAGAAGGTCTATCTTGCCGTCCCCGTATCCGATGACCAGCTGGTCGCCTTGCGTGTCGTACCCGATGCAGGTGATGTTGGCGCCGTGCAGACCCGACTGGCGGTCGTAGATCCGTATTTTCTCCGTCTGTTTGTCCACGCTGAACAGGCTGCCGTCCGACAGGGCATAGACCTTGTCCGGCGTCATGGCTATCTGCGTCACGTTGTTGTACGCCAGGTGCGAACGCCATGCCTCCGCCCGCAGCGGACTCACGAGCAGGAAGCAGAAAAGAATAATCGGTATATAGTGTTTTAGTACTTTCACCAGCTCCGCCAGCGCTCGGGCGCGGTGACTGATGTGGTTCTTTATCGATGCCGGCAGCTCGCCGAAGGTCTTGTCGTAGCCCTCGGGAATGAAGACGGGGTCGTATCCGAAGCCGCCCTGCCCGTATTCCTCTTCGGCAATCCGTCCGCGCACCACTCCGTTCACCGCTAATTGCTCGCCGCTTGCCTTTATCAGAGTGATCACGGTGCGGAACTGTGCCTCGCGGTTCGTCTGTCCGGCTAACTCGCGCAGCGCCTTGGCGCGGTTGGCGGCAAAAATCTCCTTTTCGCCGCTCACCTTTTGCCCTTCGTCCGTTTTATACCATCGGGCGGTATAGACACCCGGCTGACCGCCCAGGGCGTCTATCTCCAGACCCGTGTCATCGGCAAAAACTCCATCAATAGATTGACCATTTGACGATTGACGATTGACGATTAGCCATTGGTTTACAGCCTGTGCTTTGATCAGGCTGTTCGCCTCGAGGGTGGTGCCGGTCTCGTCGATCTCGCTCTCGAAACCGATATCCTGCAGACTGAGCACTTCCGTGCCGGCGGGCATGATCTGACGCACTTCCGCTAACTTATGGGCATTATTGGATGCAAAAACAAGTCTCATATTGTAAAAAAATCGCACAAAGTTACGAAAAACTTTGCATATATGCAAAAAATATTGTACTTTTGTGCCAAATTTTACAAAAAACAAGGTATTTATGAAACGTAAGACTCTTTTTTCGGTCATTTTATTGACCTTGAGCCTCACCGGCTCTGCGCAGATCAACTCTATCCTCGGCGACTGGATCACGGTGGACGACAAGACGGGCGAGCAGCGCTCGGTGGTGACGCTCTATAAGGCGACGGACGGCATGTATTACGGCAAGATAGCCAAACTGCTGGTAGGAACTCCGGACCTGCTGTGCGACAAGTGCGAGGGCGCGGACCATAACAAACCCATCGAGGGACTGGTCATCATCCGGGGCATGAGTTATGACAAGGAGGACAACCAGCTGGTCGGCGGTAAGGTGCTCGACCCCGAGTCCGGCAAGTTCTATTACGGCAAGATTTACCCGAAAGACGGCAAGCTGATCCTGCGCGGATCGCTGGATAAGCGCGGTTTCATCGGCAGAAATCAAACATGGGTTAGGAAATGACACCATAAAAAAATCGCATCCCGAAAGATGCGATTTTTTGTTTATCTGTTGTCCATTGTCCATTGTCCATCATCCATTATCCTTTTCCGATAAAAGCATCGGAAAAGATAGATCATTGCCAATAGCAGCAGAACCAGCGGTTCGCCTACAGGGGTATTTACATTACCTATACCATATCCTGTGGGATCTCCAGAATCTACATTTCCGTCTCCGTCTTCGTCCCATGGGTTATATTCACTTCTGAGCCTCCGTGGTTTGCTTGACGGTGCACTGCTGCACGGCGCATAAACCGTTGTCGAAACGAAGGTCGAGTTGCCCACTGCGGACGAGCAAGTGGAGGTCGATTGGAATTGATAGGACGGGAATGTGCTGTTTTGCTGAGTGTTCATGTCCAACGCCCAAGCGGAGGACAGCGTGCATCCCCAGAATACGAGTAATAAAAGCATCTTCTTCATCATCTTCATCCTCCTTTTTTACCGTATTTTCTGGCCGAATATCGTATATACATGTCCGTTTCGCAGGATATATACGATGCCGTTTTGCATATATTTGACTGCCTGCTCTTCGTCCGAACCGGTCGTTTTGTAGCCGGTAGCGATCGGATCGGTTGTGCCGCCCGGTTTATAGCCTTTTCTCCGGATGTAATACCGCGTCTCGTGGTTCGCCTCGGGCGTCTCGATATTCAGACATATACCGTCAATAATATCCCGCTCGGTATCCGTCAGTGCGTCATAGAACACCAGTGGTCCGTCAATGGCATGCACGCCGGTGAACCATATATGGGTGATAGGATCATAGGGCAGGTCGCTCATGTAGAACGAAACCGGCACGTTCAATACCTCGCTCCGCAAGTCAATACACAATCCGTATCCGCCTTCCGACGCATAGATGTTGAATGGCGTCGTGGGCGTGTTGGTCATATGGAACTTGTCGATATTGATCGTAGTGAGGATGGCATCTTCTCCGGAGATGACAGCGTCGCTGTATCCCTGTCCGAGCAGCAGACGGGAGACGCATCGCGGCGAAACAGGGTTGGTCGCGGTGATGGTCATGATGCCTCTGTTCGGCATCGTCTGCGTGCGTTTGGGTACGTAGGCGCCGGTCTGCGGAGCGCCCGAGCTCTCGCAATCACGAATAGCAGGCAGAGCCTGACTGGCTTTCGTTAGGATACGGTTCGCATTGAGCGTCACCTCTTTGGCGGTGGTGGCAGCTCCGCTTGCCGTCACTACCATCGCCTGCATCGGCGGCAGGTAACGTACCAGCGTGGTAATCGTATCGCTCTCGCGGATAGCGGCCTCTTTGCTGACGGTGTTGTATGCTCCGCTCGCATTGATGTATCCTATTTCATCTACCAGACAGTTGTCCGCGATGAAGCCCCAGATGTCGATATAGCCCAGGGTGGGATTACCGAAGACGAACGTGTTGGCGGCTGCCGCGCTGGTCAGCGTATAGTCCTGATGGTCGCCCTCCAGGCCCGGACGGAAGGCTAACTTGCCCGCTTCGCCTTCGCCGGCGAGGGAGTTACGCAGCGCACGCAGATTGTCTTCATACAGGTAACTGAGCTGCTCGCCGTACGTACCGTAATAATAATAGATGTCATCGTTCTTGGGCAGACGGATAGACGACGGAGCGCCGGATGATGTACGGGCATAAACCGCCCATCCTTGTGCCGGCGGCAGCGACAGGGTCATGCCGTTCGTTACCTTCGACCACTCTGCCCTTTCGGAGCGGGTGGTGTCATTGTCCGTTTGGGCGTTGATCTGTACGGTCGTGCTGTTGTACAGCGAGAGCCAGAAGGTTGCATTACCGGTCTTGTAGCTGCGCCCGTCGGCGTCGAACGGACCGACAGACCACATCTTCGTCTCGCCGCTCAGGTCGGCATTCGCCATAAACAGGTCGCCGCTCAGCATACCCTTCACCGGAGCGGAACGGAGTGCCCATGTCTGCTGCGGAATGTTCATATCGACTACTGTCACATCGCAGGTCAGACGTTGCTGCTGGCCGATAGCCGCGCCGGACAGGAAGCGGATATCATCGCATATGTTGTAGCTGAAGCCTACCTGCTTGACAGAGTCACGCGATGGAATGCGGCTCGGATCCGGCAGTTCCGGATAGGGAAGGTCTGCTGCCAGGGCAGGGATGATGACATCGGTACTCGACAGCGGTGCAAAACGCGCATTCTCGTGGATGACCACATTGTCTGCCGTTACGCCAATCCAGTTCATCGGGTCGTTCCAGTTGTTATTACCCTGGTCGGCCGGCGCCCAACGCAGCACGTCCGGCACGACGGACACGATGAATGGTACATTACCAATCGGGCAACCGTCCTTGTCGCTCGGGTCATCCGTTGCGGAAACCATTTCGATATTGAAGGTATAGCTATATCCCGGACGCATCTCATAGTTGTTGTTCGATGCCGGGGTGAGGATGATGGTATCACCCTTGGTGTAATACCGGCTGATATCACGTGGCCAAACTCTTCCGGGCGTCAAATTCAGTTTATGCACACCTTCACGATAGTTCGGGTCGTCGGTCGAGATGAGCGTAATGGCATGGATACCTATCATCGTTCGGATGGAGTCCACAGGAACAGCCAATTCCTTATTGGCGTTCTCTGCATCGGCGAGAACGGTGATGGGCAGTTTAGCTTGCGTAGAGTCGCGATGGAGACCACCGATAATCAACGGCGTACCCGTATCGGTCTCTCGGGACTTCAGTTTGATGACGATTGGCGTCGGACAAACCTCCATACCCTTTTCCTCCAAATCATCTGTACCGGTACCCACGATCGGGAAGACTACGTATTTTGCGGAATCCTTCGAATTGACACTTACTAAGATATTTTGCTTATAGAGCGTGAGGAAACCCTTGTTCACCAAATCGGTCAATACTTCGTAGGCACTCTTGTCCGTTTCCAGAGAACATTTCTTCTGGATGTTATCCATCACATTGCGGTTGACCTCACCCAGGTTCTTCGCAAACCGGTTGCTGTTCGATTCTCCGGCTCCCGGTTCGTAACGCAGGACTTGTCGGATAACCTTTTCGATATCGCTGTACTTGTAACCATAAGTGGCCTCACTCGTCGCACGCGTCGTATCGCCGTAGAGCAACCAATCGCAACTACACGAACCGGTCAACGGCATTGGTGCCACACTGTCTTGAATGAGTGTACCACGCACGCGCAGGCTGACATCATAAATGGTGTTGGCGCACATACCGCTTACCTCTTTCTCTTCTTGTTCCTCGCCGTTGAGCATGAGCATCATACGGTTCGTTACGCTCAGATTACTGGTCATCGCGCACTGACTGCTCATCAGTCCTGTGTAGCCTATTGACATACGTACGGTGTACTTCTTGTCGGACGTCATCTTTGCCTTGTGCACTACGTAGAGCACAGGACGGATATCTCCATCCAGGTTCTCGTAGATATATCCCTGACGGAACAAAGAAGGTTCCGGAGGCGTCGATCCTGCTTTTTCCCAATCCTCATGTGCATCCACCGATTCCTCAAACTTCCGGGCCAGTTCATTCAGGTTGGAGAAGATTGAATCTTCATGCATCGGGATAAAGTCATGTGCCGGCATATGAATTGCACCAAAGATGGTATCGGGTGCTACTTTTACTCCAGCCTCGATTCTTCCTGTGTGAGTGGCATCTTCGCTGAGGTAGTGGTCAATCATAGGCACGAAACTATAGACGCTGTCTTTGGTCATCTGCTCTACGGTATAGTTCACATCGGAGTTGTTGTAACTAATATCCGTGAAGCCCTGATAATCGACACGCAGCACCACATGGATGATGAAGGCGTTCTCATGCGCC
>Ga0265298_10003442_pt1 | contig 20908 bp, 18 predicted proteins | sample AusTroGonzalo_MG_3_FD_193486 | JGI IMG/M metagenome (GOLD analysis project Ga0265298, IMG submission 193486) | Bovine rumen microbial communities from tropical cattle in Woodstock, Queensland, Australia - Gonzalo_01 | ecosystem: Host-associated > Mammals > Digestive system > Stomach > Rumen ... | reverse complement strand
GATCAAACTCTCCATTATTTATCCCGGGGCCGAAGCCCCGGCTTACTCTAATCTCAAATAAGATCCAATCCCTCTCGGAATTGATCAACTTCTTCGTTGACCCGCTTTAGACTTCCTTCTCTTCCAAATTATCCAAAAATCAACTTCCCTCTTGGGTGGCAGCTGTCCCCCGGACAGGCTCCGCTTTCGAAAAGCTTTTCCGTTCTATCAGATTTATAAACTTATGTCAATGTTTTTTTAAAAAACTTTTTTTCAGCCTAGAACTTTCCGTTCCAGGGATCATCAACATATCTGATATAGCACTGCCATTTCTGACCGTGCCCGATTAAATTACTACATTCTACTAATTTTTGTCAACACCCTCGCGCAATTTTTTAAACAAAAATAATAAATAATCAAAAAATGTAATAATTGTAAAAATAACAGAAAGCACATAGAAGACCATTGCAACGGCCCAGACAGCATCCACTGCACCCAGGCAGCACCCGGTTCTTTCAAAGCTTACAGCAAGAAGAGAGCTAATAGCGGCAAAGGCATAGACCCACTCTTTTATCTTTCCACCCATCCGCGCTCCCATGGCAAAACCATGCTTCATCATGATCATCCGCATAAAGGTGACAGATATCTCTCTATAAACAATGATGGCGAACATCCATACAGGCATACGGCCGATGCCCACGAAACAAAGGAAATATGTAAGCCGTGCAAAGAGGTCTGTATAAGGGTCGAACATCTTCCCGAAATCAGAGACAAGCCCGAACTTCCGCGCAGTATAGCCATCCAGAAGATCAGAAATATCCATAAGGAACATCAGAAGCCAGCACATTATGACAGAACCGCAGGCAAAAGCGCCGCCACTCCATACCGGAAGCATGAATGCAATCAGAAAAACAGGTGACAGTACAATCCGCACCGCAGAAAGAAAATTGGGAAGATTCTTCATTTTATTTTTTCAAAGTTTTCCTTATAAAGATTAAGTAATCTGCAAGGGAGAGCAGTGCTGCCACTGCAGAGAGAATAAAGAAGAACTGAGTTATCCAATAAACCGGAGTGACAAGACATGCAAAGAAATCAATCTGTCTGATGGTGATGTATACCAGTCCGCTGATGCCGGCACCTGCATAGGCACAGGCCTTGAGCTTTCCTCCCATCCGGGCTCCCATGGCAATTCCACGCTTCATCATCATGGTGCGCAGGAAAAGGATGGTGACTTCTCTGTAAAGGATGATGGCGAAAACAACCACCGGCATAAGGCGGATGCCCACAAAGCACATGAAGTAAGTGAGGCGGCTGAAGACATCTGCAAAAGGATCGAATATCTTGCCGAAATCGGTTACCTGCCCATACTTGCGCGCCGCAATTCCGTCGAAGAGATCAGAAAATTCTATTATTATAAAAAGAAGAATGCATACAATTATTGAAAGTGCGGTGAACTGCTCCCCTGCCCATGTGGGAAGGAAAAAGAAGAACATGAAGAATGGCGAGAGAATGATGCGCAGTGCTGTAAGCAGATTAGGCAGATTCATAATAAAATTGTAGCCCCGAACATAGAGGGTTGTCAACCCAATCGAGATAGGGCCGAAAAGCAACACCCCAGCAATAAGACACCCCGGCTCGGTGGTCCTGCTCCCTACGGGCCAGGGATACCGCCCGGGGTGCCTTTTGCTGGGTCTGGTTGGTTTTACCGTTCTATTGAGAACACGTTGCGGTTATAGTTCTGCGTAAACAGATAGCAGGAGCGGGAGCCGTGCTTGAGCATTCCGGCTACAAACATACTGCGGAAAGAGAGAGCCGCATCGGGGTCGGTAACATCATAGAGAACACCGTCATCCCGGATCACAACCTTGATATCCCGCTTGAAGTTGATAGTTATTTCTGTCAGCACAGGACGCCTTTTATTCTTCTCGATTATCAGCATACCCAGATCTTCCACCATCACCTCAAGCTTTGTCTTGGTCTTCGCCGCAATGCCACGCTTATCGCACTCCTTGCCGGCCCAGTCCCGTATCTCCATCAGGCTTTCCACAGTAAGCATATCATCTCTGGAGACAATATCTTTTTTCTCAAGAATAAGTGGGAATTTTTCTCCATGCTTATGCCGAAGAATAAAAGCAAACAGCACAAAAGTTAGTACATAAGCCAGAAGCATTCCCACCCAGATTCCATTCTCACCCCAGATTTCTATAAAGGCCAGGGGGAAAATGGTGCAGAAAACCAGATCCCGTACCAGAGCAATAAGCATGGTGGTTCTCAGATGCCCGGTTACAGAATAGTAGACTGCAAATAACATCATCATAGAAATCAGCGGAACAGCAGGGGCAATGACACGCAGTGCTATAGCACACATATCGATGACAGGCTGAGGATGAATACCATACAATTTAGGCAGAACACCGCTGAACGCCGCAAGAAACAGTGCCACAACAACCCCCTCGGCCAAAGCCACCTTCATTGCATGCTTCATCATCTTCCTTATTCCATCAGGATTCTTCTCGCCAAAATAAATATTGACCATGGGTTCTGTGGCCTGCCCCACTCCTTCAAAGAGAACAGTGATCTCCATCACATTGCATACAACGGCAAAGGCAGCAAGGAGAGCATCATTATCGAATCTCAGCGCCACATACTTGTTCAGTATCATCCGGCTTATAGCTGTATAAAGCGTCAGAGATGCATGAGCGTAGCTGAACTTAAGGACATCCCAGATCTCCTTAAGCTCAAAATGCATTTTAAACCGGATTGTACACCGTCTGTCCAAAAACCAAGAGAGATAAACAATAACCGAGGCAATATATCCTAACAGAGTTCCAAGGCTTATACCTGCCATACCCATGATACGGCCAAGCAGAATCGAGGTGCATATATTGACCGCCACCTGCAGTACGGTTGCACAGACACAGTGTTTTCCACCCCCATCTGCATAAACCAGTTCCTGCAGCAGATAATAGAATGGGTAAATTGCCAAAACATATGGTACAAATGTGTAATAAGGCCATGCATATTTTGCCGCATGGGTTGAATAAGTCACCGATTCCAGAAAATGATCTTTTATGGCAAATGAGATAATCAAAAGCAGCAGAGAGCAGACAACAACCAGTATAAGCCCCTGTCCAGCCGCCTCGTCCGCCAGCTCTTTTTTGAACCGTCCCACCTCGTAGGCATAGTGATGCGCTGTGCCGGCCACCACCATCATAGATACGAATGTTGCCATCAGCACAAGTGGAGAGATCAGGTGAATACTGCTTATAGATTTTCCGCCGAAAAGATGTCCTGCAATAATAATGTCAATCATCTCGGTCATGACGATAAGCACCAGCATAATGGTGGCAGATGTCATCATGGAGTAAAATTTCTGACGGCAGAAAATCTTTTTTCTCACTGGCTGTTTTTTCCTCCCGTATCTTTTTTCAAGGTGAATATATTACGGTTGTAGTTCTGGGTCAAGAGATAGCTGGAGCGCGACACATTCTGAAGAAATTCGGAAACAAACATGCTGCGGAACGACAGTGCAGCATCTGGATCAGAAAGATTATAGGCAACACCATCGTCACGAATAGCGACTTTGACATTCTGCTTGAAACGGATGGAGATTTCTGCCAGCACAGAACGCCCTTTATTCTTGTTGATTATAAGCATTCCCATATCCTCAATCAAAACCTCAAGCTTTGTCTTTACCGAAGATGCAATGCCGCGCTTATCGCATTCTTTACCGGCCCAATCCCTGACTTTAATAATATTATCTACCGTAAGGATAACATCCTTTGAGACAATATCCTTTTCTGGAAGAAGCAAGGGAAATCTTTTTCCATATTGCTGGAGAAGTATGATGCAGAACAGTGCAAAAGCAGATACATGGGCTGCAAGAATTCCAATCCAGATTCCTTTAATTCCCCAGATCAATCCAAAAACTACAGGGCACAGAGTACCTAAAAGCAAGTCACGGACCGGGGCAATCTTAAAAGTAATTCCGATATGGCCTGTGACAGAATAGTATGCGGCAAACAGGTACATAAGGGAAATGAAAGGCATGGCCGGAGCAATTATACGCAGTGCCAGAGAACTTGTATCAACTATGGGCTTGGGTCGTATTCCATACAAGGTAGGCAGATTTCCGTTGAAAATAAACATGATCAAAGTCACTGCCAGCCCCGCAATCAAGGCAACCCAAACAGCATGCTTCATAAGCTTTTTTATGCCATCAGGATTCTTCTCGCTGTAATAGATGTTTGCCATAGGCTCTGCCGCCTGAGCTACCCCCTGAAACAAAATGGAGAAAACCATTAAGTTGCTGACAACTGTCAGGGCTGCAAGCCATTTTCCACCAAATTGAATTGTCACAAACTTGTTAAGAATCATCCGTCTTATACCGATGTAAAGGGCCAGGGAAGCAGAAGCATAGCTGCATTGGAATACTTCCCAGATATCTTTTTTATCAAAATGCCACTTGAACCGTACAGTACAATGCTTGCCCAATAACCACACAAGATACACCATGACCGAAGAAAGAAATCCTAAAAAAGACCCAAGGCTCAAACCCGCCATACCCATAAGGCGGCCTAGAATCAGAGAGGAACAGATATTCACTGTCACCTGCAGCACTGTGGCAAAAACACACCACTTTCCGCCGCCATCATTGTAAACCAGCTCCTGGAACAGGAAGTAGAAAGGATAGACTGCCACCAAGAACGGGACAAAGGTGTAGTAAGGCCAGGCAAACTTTACAGCTTTGGTGGAATAGGTAACAGACCCAAGAAAACGAGATTTTATGACAAATGCCCAGGTCATCAGAAGGATTGAGCAGATGACAGCAAGAATAAGCCCCTGCCCTGCAGCCTCCTTGGCCTTCTCCATATTGAACTGTCCCTTCAGGTAGATATAGTTATGCTTAGTCCCTCCGGCCACCATAATGGAGGCAAAAGTTGCCACCAGTAAAATCGGAGAGATAAGATGCACACTGCTTATTGCCCTTCCGGTGAAAAGATATCCTGCAATAATGACATCCACCATTTCAGAAATCACAATAAGTGTCAGCACTATAGATGCTGAAATCATCATTGAGTGAAACTTCTGACGGCAGAAAATCTTCTTTCGCAAAGGCAATCAGTCCAAAGTGTATTTCTTATTCTTCTCTACAATCACCACATTTGGGAAACCGTTTTCCATAAGGTATTTCTTGAAAGCGGTCTGGGCATCAGGGTCGCCGTGCACCAGGAAAATCTTCTTGAGGGCTGATGTGTCCATGCTCTTGAGATATGCCAGCATCTCCTGATAATCTGCATGACCGCTCAATCCGTTGATCTCTTCCACCCGGGCCTTCAGGTCATACATGTCGCCGAAGATCTTAAGCTGTTTCTCCCGGTTCTTGATCCGGCGGCCAAGGGTATATTCAGCCATATATCCTACCAGCAGGATAGTGTTGTTCTCGTTCTCCACATTGTTCATAAGGTGATGCAGGATACGGCCCGACTCACACATTCCAGATGCAGAGATGATGATGGCAGGTCCATCCATATCGTTAAGTTTCTTGGACTCCTCCACGCTGTCCACATACCGCACATCATTGAAACCGAATGGGTTGTCGTGGTGCTTTGTGAAGGCCTCGTGGGTCTCCTCGTCGTAACATTCCTGATGCAGCTTGTAGATGGCTGTGGCATTAACTGCCATAGGGCTGTCCACAAAGATTGGAACCGACGGGATGATGCCCTGGTCATGCAGCAGGTGCAGATAGAACACCAGCTCCTGGGTTCTGCCCACTGCGAATGCAGGAATAATAATCTTTCCGCCCCGGGCCACTGCATCGTTCACTATTTTAGCCAGCTCCGGCATAACATCTTTCTTGCCCTCGTGGAGCCGGTCACCATAGGTGCTCTCCAGCACAATGTATTCAGCAGGGTCAGCAGGCTCCGGATCCCTAAGGATAGGCTCGTCGTTCCGTCCCAGGTCTCCGGTATAGAGGACCCGCACTGTCTTATCGCCATCTTTTATTGTGAAGTGCGCCAAGGATGAACCAAGGATATGGCCTGCGTCAAAGAATTTCACAGTCACACCGTCGGCAATAATCTGGGGCCTGTCGTAAGAGAGGGTCACAAACTGGCTGATAGCCTCAACAACATCGGAATCCTTGTACAGAGGCTCCCAATCAAAGGTCTTGCCCAGCTTTGCAGCCCGCTTTGCCAGGTGTATTGCGTCGGCAGCCTGGATCTTGCAGGAGTCCATCATGATGAGGTTTGCCACATCCCGGGTTGCGGCAGTGCTGTAGATATTGCCCTGATATCTGTGCTTGGGCAGCAGAGGAATAAGCCCACAGTGGTCGTAATGGGCATGAGTCAGCACCACAGCATCCAGTGCCGATGCATCGAAATCCCACTGGCGGTTCTTCCGGTCGGCCTCTTCCCGTTTGCCCTGGAAAGCGCCGCAGTCTACAAGGATTCTGGCCTTATCTGTAAAAAGGAAATGACGGGAACCTGTAACCTCGCCGGCAGCTCCCTGAGAAAAGATGGTGATACTCATTTTATCCTCCCAAATTACAGTATAGCATATTTCAAAAAAAATTGATATATTTATATTATGAGTGAAGAAAAAGCAAAAGAAACCGAAAAACAGGAAAATAACGAGACACTGCTCAAGACCAGATCCATTCTGATCTCCGGAGAAATAGATAAAAAGATGGCAGAGAAGGTAGTGAATCAGCTTCTTATGCTCGAGGCCGAGAATGATGATCCTATCAAGATTTTCATCGATTCCCCCGGGGGAGATGTGGATTCAGCATATGCTATCTTCGACATGATCCGGTTTGTGAAGCCAAAGGTGACCATGATCGCCATGGGACTTGCCGCCAGCGCCGGTGCCCTTATCCTCCTTGCAGGCGATAAAGAGAACCGCTTCGGTTTCCCCAATTCCCACTACCTTATCCATCAGCCTTTGAGCGGTGTACGCGGGGTTGCCACAGAGATCGAGATCCATGCCAAAGAGATTGAGAAAACACGGCAGAAGATAAACGCACTTATTGCCCAGGAGACAGGCAAGAGCCTCCAGCAGGTGGAGAAAGACACAGACCGGGACTATTGGATGAGTGCTGAAGAGGCCAAGAAATACGGCCTTATCTCTAAGATAATCTCAAAACGGGACCAGCTGGCCTGATCACATAAAAGTCTTCATCACCTCGTGGAGGAAAGCAATCTTTCTCTCTATCTCACTTTTCCTGAATTCCAGAAGGTTTTCGGCAGGACCATATACCCCTGACTTCACAGTAAGCTTAGGCTGGTCCTCCTTAAGTTTCTGATACAGCGACAGCCAGTCATCCTCTTCCATGATTGATTTTACAGGCAGGCAGGAAACTATACTGCGCCAATCCTTCTTAAGCTCCCACCGGATAAGGGCCAGGAAGATAAGCTCATCGGGCTGGAAATCGGAGAAAATCTCCTTCTCGTTCTGCGCATCGGGATAGAGTTTCTTATAGAAGTCGAGATACTCCTTCTCGGCCTGCTCCAGGTTGCCCTGGCGGTAATAGAGTTGGGCTTTGACAGGCAGGTTCCGGGTAAGCATAAACTCCTGGGCCTCGGTGCTTTCCAGAAGCTCAGCAGCCTTGTCCACATCACCCTCTTCCACCAGCATTTTAGCCATCATCACCCCAAGTCCTGCATCATGGGTCTTCTCGTACCCCCGGGTAAAGACATCGTAAATCCTTTTCATATCTTCCGGTGTGGAATAGTACTGATAGTAGACATGATACACAGGGATGGCATCGGGGAACTCCTTTATAGCCCCCTCCAGCACCTGGTCGGCCAGATCAAAGTGCTGCCGGTCCCTAAGGTATTTGGCAGAAATAATCTTGCGCCGCCATTTTGGCATCTTGATATTGGGATAAATATATGAAAGGAAGAAGATAGTGCCGACAACCAAGGCCACCATTCCTAATTTCCAGATCAAAGAAAAAGACATCTCCACCTCCTATCTCATAAGCCAGGGATTGAACTTGTTCTCTCCCTCGATGTCGGTATCGGGACCATGCCCTGGGAACACCTGGGTCTCGCCCGGCAGCTTGGAAAGCTTTTCCCGCAGACTGTGCATAAGTGTATCATAATCGCCACCGGGAAGGTCGGTGCGGCCGATACTCCGGCAGAAAAGTGCATCGCCGCAGAAAAGGGCATTGTCATTCTTGCTGTAAAGGCTGATAGATCCTGGAGAATGGCCCGGTGTAAAGATGACAGAAAGCTTCTGATTACCGAATTCTATGGTATCCCCTTCCTCCAGATACCGGTCCGGTTCCGGGTTAGGAACACTGCGGGAACCTAAGATTTCTGCACCGCCGCCAGCCATCATAAGCTTGGAATCCAGCTTGTGGATAGCTATTGGAATCCCCTTGTCGTGGAAATAGCGGTTTGCCCCGATATGGTCGTAGTGGGCGTGGGTATTCACCACCAGGACAGGCTCAAGGCCTTCCCTTTTGATCAGGGAATCAATCTTCTCACCCTCGTCACCCGGGTCCACGATAATAGCTTTCTTGGTATCTTCACATGCCAGGATATAGCAGTTTGTCTGCAGCATGCCCACCGGAATACAGTAAACTCTCATAACTCACCCACCGTAAAAAAAAGTCCTGCCAAGCTGACAGGACTTTAGAGGTGCCCTGCGGATTCGAACCGCAGTATAACGGTTTTGCAGACCGTGGCCTTACCACTTGGCTAGGGCACCATGTTGCTCTACTATATCAGCATTTATTCTTCTTGTCCATATTAGGAGCGTTTTTTTTCATACGCAGGTAAAAGTAGTGAGACAGGATGCAGATTGCGTTAAGCATCTCTCCATGACCGAAGCCCTGCTCTGCTTCCTCCACCGGAATCAGCGCTACATCTATGGCTTCGTTGTCGTCCAGATTCTGACCCGATACCTTCTCAAGACCTTCGGCATAATAGGTGTAGTTTGTGTTGTTCATGAAGGCGCAGTTAGGAGATGCTGTGCCGATAAGAGTCATCTTGGCAGCCTTGTAGCCAGTCTCTTCCTGCAGCTCTCTGATTGCTGCATGGAGCGGTTCTTCGCCCGGGTCCACAATACCTGCGGGAAACTCCAGCGAGATATCTCCTGTGCCGTGCCGGAACTGCCGCACCATGATAAAGCAGTCCTCTCCTTTATCGTTCTTCACCTCGGCAATGATATTGACCCAGTCGGGGGAATCCACCAAGACAAACTCCCCTTTGCGGCCATCCTTCATCTCACGGTCTATAAGGTATGTCTTGAAGATATGGTAATCTTTATCAAAGCGGCGACCTTTCTCTGTCCAGACAAGGTTCTCATCACCTTTTCTCATATCAATTCTCCTGAAGCTCTGATATTGCGGCTTCCAATTCTTCCCATCGGGCTGTCTTGGCCTCAAGCTGTGTCTCGGCTGCATCAAGCTGAGCTTTGAGCTCCTTTATCTTCGCACCGTCAGAGTAGTTCTCCGGCTTCGCCATATCCTCGTTAAGGTGGGAAACCTCCTGCTCCAGTGCATCCAGGTCGGCCATCACCTGCTCCAGCTCCCGCTCCAGCTTTTTCAAATCCCGCTTGCGCTGTTTGGCCTCCTCCCGGGAAAGCTGGACCGGCTTCGGCGCAGATGCAGCCTTCTCCTGGGTCGCGGTTGCCCCACCCAGAGCGGCCTCCTCCTGCTGGGCTTTCTTCTCCAGGTAGTAGGCGTAATCGCCCACATAGCTGGTAGCCTTGCCGTCACCCAGCTCCAGCACCCGGTCAGCCAGGTTTTCTATAAAGTATTTGTCGTGGGAGACAAACAGCACAGTACCATCGTACTTCTTAAGAGCCTCCAGCAGTATATCCTTGGAGTTGATATCCAGGTGGTTGGTAGGCTCGTCCAATACAAGCAGGTTGGCCGGGTGCAGCAGCATCTTGAGGAGGGCGATCCTGTTCTTCTCGCCACCGCTCAAGACAGAGACTGATTTGTATATGTCGTCGCCTCTGAACAAAAAGGCGCCCAGCAGGTTCCGCACCTGTGGTATAAGGTCGGTGGGAGCTGCGTCCTCCACCTCCTCCAGCACTGTCTTCTGGTCGTTCAGCGTAGTCTCGAAATCCTGGGAGAAATACTCTATCTTCACATCGGTGCCGTAGCGGACAGAGCCGGTGTAATCCTTGTCCACCCCGGCGATGATGCGCATAAGGGTGGACTTACCTGCCCCGTTCTTTCCTACAAACACTATTTTCTCGCCCCGGTTCGCAAAGAAATCCAGGTGGTTTATGACATGGTTGTCGCCGTAGGCTTTACTCACGTCAGAAAGAATAAGCACATCGTTGCCGGAATGGGGAGGTGCAGGGAAAGAGAAATGCATCTTCTTAAGGCTTTCGGGTATCTCGATACGGGGCAGGGACTCAAGGTACTTGACCCGGCTCTGGACCTGCTTTGCCTTGGTGGCCTGGTAGCGGAACCGGCGGATGAAGAACTCCACCCTGGCTATCTCTTCCTGCTGCTGCTTGTAGCGGTCGATAAGGGATTCCAGCTCCTTGCTCCGCCGCTTCTCGTATTCGGTGTAGTTGCCCTTATACCTGTTCATCCTTCCGTTGAAAAGCTCGTAAATCTCATTGACTGTAGAGTCCAGGAAGGAGCGGTCATGGGATACAACAACTACCCCGCCCTTGTATGAATTTATGAAGTCCTCAAGCCAGATACGGGCCTCCAGGTCAAGGTAGTTGGTAGGCTCGTCCAGCAGCATTATATCGGGGTTCTCAAGCAGTATCTTTGCCAGGGCTATGCGCATCTGCCAGCCGCCGGAGAAGGCCTCGGTATGCTTGTCAAAATCGGCCCTTGTAAAGCCCAGACCCAGCAGCACTTTCTCCTTGACCACCTTCCTGTCATAGTAGCCGCTGTTCAGAAGATGCTCCTGGATATCGTGGTCCTCCTCTATCAGCTTCTCAGCCTCCTTGGAGGTCTCCTGGCATTGTTCCAGCAGATGCCCTATCTGCTCTTTCCGGTCCAGCAGGGTCTGGTAGTAGTCATAGGCCTTCTCCGCCTCTTCCATCAGGGTGAATCCCGAGTGGGTAAGCCCCGACTGAGGCAGATAGCTTATCCTGGTGCCCCTCTGCATGGTCATGGTTCCCTTGTCGGGCTGGACAAGTCCTGCCATGATGCGCATGAATGTGGTCTTGCCGCTTCCGTTGGCCCCCGCTATGGCGGCCCGGGTGTCTGGTCCTATGTTAAGGTTCACATCCTGCAGGATATCCCTGTCTCCAAAGGCCAAGGAGACACCGTTCAATGTGACGAACGCCATTAACGGCCTTCCTCGCTCACCGGATGGAACACAAAGATTCTGGTGTTGTCAGGCACCCGGGTCAGAACCAGCCCCTTGAAGGAATCCTCGGGGACATAGATCAGCTGCAGATCTCCGTTTGCAAGCCGCTTGAAGATAAAGTTCAGCTCCTTTGCGGTGCGGGAGAATGTCATGGTGATGACACCATCATAGCCCCTTGCCTTTTTAAGCTTTGAAGCGACATATCTGCGGTTGTCCACTATACCCTTGTCGCCGTTGGCGGATGGAATGAATTCAGCCATTGCATCATACCGCTCGGTCCACACAAAGGTCTTGTTTGTGCTGAACTTGAGCCTTCCGTTCTCCGGGCTCTCGAAATACTGCACACCCCGCAGCAGGATTGTGTATTCTTTGTTTTTAAGCTTGTTCTGCTCTGCGATATAGTCCTGCAGCGGTGTATCAAGAGTGGTGTAGAACTCAGACTTGTCCACTCCGTCATCTGAATAGCGGACAAACAGCCGGCCGTCAGGATAGAAGCTGATATCGATAGAAGCCCCTACAAACAGAATGCGGTTCTGGGACTGCTGCTTGACTTCGGTGAATTTGAACCTGTGTTCCCTCTTGCCATCCCGCAGGTATATCTCTTTCTTCTCAAGATCGCCCCACAGGCAGCGGCCATCTCTGAGGATTGCCAGGTTAGGATAATCCTCCTCCATCTCCTCCCGGTATTCCACCGGATACCATGAGTTTCCAAAGAAGCGGTCGGTGAACATAGTGATATCGACTGTACGGGTGGAGTTGCCCTTCCCGTCATCCATGTAGATGGTCAGGTTCTTGTCAAAGCAGTAGCCGATTATGCCGTCGTCGGTGATAACCTTATACCAGTAGCCTGAAAGACGTTCTCCAAGCTGCACCTTCTCATTTCCTCGGCCTATGATTTTGACCACCTGCCCTTCCCGGAGGATGTAAACACGGGCGCTCTGGACATTCGGAGTCTCCCTCACCGGGGTCTTGGCCTCGGCATAAGCAAAGAGATCCTTATATTCCCACAGCTCGCTCTGGGCAGCCTTGGCCTCCTGCTTTGTACGGAACACAGAGCCGCGGAAGCTGGCAATCTCGGCATACTTTTTATTTCCAAGATTAAGGATATGGGTCTTCCTCAGATGTGACTCTGATTTTACAGGGAAAAGGTCCGCACATCCCATGACAGAGAAATCCTCGGGCCAGTACACCAGAAAATAGCCCATCTTGTTGTTGCACCCTGTCAGGACAAGGAGTGTGAGAAGAAAAAAGAATATATATTTGCCATGCATCTGGCGCAGAATTTTCATAATTACCTCACTTAAATATGGTATTTAGTGAAATTTTATAATAGTATATCTAAAAAGAGATTTTTTTTGAATAGCCAGAGGTGCAAAATGAACAAAGAGATATGCAAATATATTGATGAACATAAAGCTGCTTTTGTGGAACTGGAGAGCCTTCTCTCCTCTATCCCTGCAATCTCTCCCCTTTCGGGCGGCGAGGGAGAATATAAGAAAGCGCATGCCCTGGAGGAATGGCTCCGTAAGCAGGGCTACACCGATTTCCAGTACATCGAAGCCCCGGATGATAAGGCATACAAAGGAGTGCGCCCCAGCCTGATACTCACAATTCCCGGTAAGAATAGAGACCGCAACTTCTGGATCATGAGCCATGTGGATGTGGTGCCACCCGGAGACCTTAAGCTGTGGGACACCGATCCCTTCAAAGTGGTGGAGAAGGATGGAAAGATATATGGCCGCGGTGTTGAGGATAACCAGCATGGCATAGTCGCCTCTGTAATGGCAGCCCTGGCCCTTAAGAATGCCGGAATACAGCCTGAAGATACTGTAAAGCTGCTGTTTGTGGCAGATGAAGAAATAGGCTCTGTCTACGGCCTTATGTATATATTGGAAAAACACCCCGACCTCTTCGGCAAGGATGACTACGCTTTGGTGCCGGACTCCGGGTGCAGCTCTGGGGACGAGATAGAGATAGCGGAGAAGAATATGCTGTGGCTCAAGTTCCGCACCAAGGGAGTGCAGTGCCATGCCTCACGCCCGGAGCTGGGCAAGAACGCCTTTGTTGCAGGCAGCGCTCTGGTGCTTAAGATGTCAGAACTGAATGAGCATTTCAAGAACCAGCAGGACAACCTGTTCAACCCGCCCTGCTCCACCTTTGCCCCTACCAAGAAAGAGGCCAACATACCCAATGTGAACACTATTCCAGGTGAAGATATCTTCTACCTGGACTGCCGTATCCTTCCTACTGCCGACATGGATGAGATCATGGCCGAGATACGCCGCCGGTGCGACCAGGTGGAAAAGCAGTACGATGTAAAGATTGAGATAGAGACAGTGCACAGCGGAGTATCCAAGAAGTCGGATCCGGACAGCCATATTATCAAGCGGCTTGAGAAGGTGCTCAAGGATGTGAGCGGCAAAGAGGCACGTCTGGTTGGAATCGGCGGCGGCACAGTGGCAGCATTCCTGCGTAATTTAGGGATGAACGTGGCTGTATGGTCCACCATAGACGAGACCTGCCACATGCCTAATGAGTATACTTGGATCAAGAACCTTCAGAATGATGCCAAGGTGATGGCACACCTGATGATCTGATCACATCAGTTTTTTGCCGTCGGAGAAAGCTTTTCCCACTACCTGACCCAGCTGGATATAGGTGTGGTTTTCCGGGTCGTAGGTTATAGCCTTGAGCTTGGCAGGGTCCACCCTGCCTTCGGTCAGAACGCTGTCATCTGCAATCACGTTGACTATGCGTCCCACAGCCTGCTCGGTGGTGTCGTCATAGCTTTCCAGCTGGCACTCCAGGGTCAGAGGAAGCTCCTCAATGACAGGGGCATCTACATTTGTGCTCTTTAAAGCGGTAAGACCAGCCTTGGCCAGCTTGTCAGCATCCTCATAGGCCGAGACAATTCCTACATAGTCGCACTCTGCCACATGGCCTGCGTCAGCAATGGCTACAGTAAAAGCTTTGCGCTCTTTCAGGTTGGACACAGTCTTATGCCCCTTGTCCAAGCACAGGCACACCATGCCGTCGTTGAATATACCGCCCCAGGCAGCAGCCATCAGGTCGGGCTTCCCTTTTTTATCGTAGGTTCCCACCATCAGCACCGGCATCGGGTAAAGGATTGTCTTTTTTCCAAGGTTGGTTTTCATAGTTCCCTCCGAAATCAGTATAGCACACTTTTATCTTGACAAGTTGTCAAGTTTATCGTATATTTTAGATATGATTCAGATGACAGTTGGAGAGCTGAAAGCTCAGTTTTCAGAGGTATTGGATAAGGTAGAACAGGGTGAAACTGTGGAAATTCTCTATGGCCGTGCAAAGAAGCCTGTAGCACAGATTGTGCCTATGGAAAAGCAGAAAAAGAAACGGAGGATCCCGGGTCTATATGCCCATTTAGGACCTTTTACAGAGGTAGATGATGGGAAAATCACACTGGAGGAGTTCCTCGGGGTGAAATCATTAGATGAGGTGGAACCGCTGCCATGAAATATTTACTTGATACCCATACATTTATTTGTTTTATAATGGCTCCCGAAAAATTATCCAAAAAAGTTCTCAATATTATTAAAGACGGGGATAATGACATATACATAAGCCCAATAACCTTCTGGGAAATCGCCATAAAACATCGGCTGGGGAAGATAAATTTGGGCAAGATAAACCCCATTCACTTTCCTAATATCGCCACCGGGTATGAGTTTTCAATCCTGCCCCTTAATGCATATGACTATGCCACAATCAGTGGCTTTCCTGTCAAAGGTGATCATCAAGACCCATTTGAACAGATGCTTATCCACACCGCTATCAATAAAAACTTTATCCTTTTAAGTGAGGATAAAAAGTTCAAGCAGTACGAAAAGGACGGACTCCAGCTGATATGGTGATTCAGGAGAAGCATTATGAACGAGATTCAATATATAAAAACTAATAATCTCTTGAAAGATGCTCGTTTTATTATTGAAACGTCTCGTTCAAATGCAATTCACAGCGTTGATTTCTGCCGTGTACAGATGTATTGGAATCTTGGTCGCCGTATCTTCGAAGAAGAGCAGCAAGGAAGGAAAAGAGCTGAATATGGTGTATATCTCCTTAAGAATTTGTCTTTAAATCTTATGAAAGAATATGGAAGTGGTTTTTCAGAACGCCAATTAAAGTTTTGTAGGCAATTCTATAGGGTTTATCCAATTGGGAACGCGCTGCGTTCCCAATTGAACTGGAGCCAATACCGCATGTTAATCCAGATTCCCGACCCAAATAAACGTGAGTATTATGAGCTAGAATCTGTAAACAACGCCTGGAACGGCCGGGAACTTGAACGCCAGATCAACAGCCACCTCTATGAACGGCTACTGCTCAGCAATGACAAGGAAACATTGCTTGCTATTGCACGAAAAGAGCGGGTTCCAGAAACCCCTCAGGAAATCATCAAAGACCCAATGGTGCTTGAATTCTTGGGGTTAGAACGAAAATCTTCATATTATGAAAAAGATGTTGAGAGGGCTATTATCTCCCATATAACAGACTTCATGCTGGAATTTGGCAAAGGCTTCTCTTTTGTAGCACGCCAGAAACGGATTCTATTGGAGGATGATGAGTTTTTCATTGACTTAGTCTTTTATAATAGACTAATGCGCTGTTTCGTCCTTGTTGAACTTAAGACAGGAAAGCTCACCCACCAGGACCTAGGACAGCTGCAGATGTATGTAAATTATTATGACCGCAACGAAAAACTTGAAGAAGAGAATCCGACCATTGGCATTCTGTTGTGTTCTAGTAAGAATGATACAGTTGTGAAGATGACCTTGCCTGAACAGAATAAGACAATACTTGCAAGCAAATATGAGTTATACATGCCTACTTCTGAACAACTTGTTAAAAAGATTGAAGAAGCAAAGATAATTATAGACAATGAAAGGAGATAATATTTTGCGGTCGAAAATTTCGACCGCAAAAATAAGGAAAAACCCATGGTAAACAGATTTAAAGCGCCACAGGCAAACTACTTTGAGCAGGCCTGCAAAGAACTTAGAAATGGGCGCAAAACAAGCCACTGGATATGGTATATATTCCCACAGATTAAAGGTCTTGGATACAGCTACAACTCAAACTACTATGGACTTGCTGGAATAGCCGAGGCAAAGGAATACCTGGCCGATAAGGAGCTCCACGACCACCTATTACAGGCATGCCAGATACTCATAGACCTGAATGCTCCAGATATAGAGAAAGTTATGGGTTATATTGATGCAATCAAGCTTAAATCATCCATGACACTGTTCTATCTTGCCAGCAATGAAGCTATTTTTAAGCAGATGCTGGATATGTACTTCGATGGCCAGATGTGCCAAAAGACCGTGGAGATGGTGGGGAGTACCAAAGAAAAACGTAATCAGGAGTACATTTCAAAGCTTGAGAAGTCTGTAGAGGAGACAAAAACAGGATTTGCAGCCGAAAAGAGCCTTGAAGAGCTTAGGAAGCTGGAAACTGATATTACATTGGAAGAAATCGACGCCTGGAAAAAAGAAGGGCGGAAATAAGGGACTTGGGTCTATAGAAAAGTTTTTATTGCTAATGCTAAAAATATAAAGTATTATTTCTTATTATAGGAGTCTCCAAAATGCCCGTTTCACTTTCAACCATATTAAAAGATTCAAATTATAAACTGAATCAATTCAAACCCAGTCAAATACAGGCTCTTGAAGAACAAATCTCGACAAAAACTGATAAGAAAGGTAATACAATTTATTATGCCAATTGTTTAGTCCGGCATAAAGAAATAAAACTAACACCTGAAGAAATTGTCCGCCAGCTGTATCTAATGGTTCTGACCGAGGATTTTCAATATCCAGTTGCACGAATGGAATTAGAGTATGTTGTAACCTTCGGAAGAGAAAAGAAACGTGCTGACATCGTTATCTTCGATAAAGACCAAACTACCACCCCTTATATTATTGTTGAGCTGAAAAGCCCCAAGCTGAAAGACGGGAAGGAACAACTCAAAAGCTACTGTAACGGAACTGGAGCACCTATAGGTGTTTGGACTAATGGTGAAAGTATTTCTTACTATCATCGCAAGGATCCTAATTTCTTCGAGGATATTCCGGCCATTCCCAATGCAAATGAGAAATTATCTGACATATTAAGTGAACGTTGGTTTATAGATGATTTGGTAAAAAAAGACAAATTAATCAATGAACGGAAATCACTTAAAGATTTGATTTTGGAGATGGAGGATGAGGTTCTCGCCAACGCAGGAGTTGATGTTTTTGAAGAAGTTTTCAAGTTAGTTTTTATGAAACTTTATGACGAAATGGAAAGCTATCGCAAGAAAGATCGTCATTTAGAGTTCCGAAACTACGGTGAAACTGAAACTGAATTAACAAACAAACTCCAAAGACTCTTTGATGATGCCAAAAGCAAATGGCAAGGTGTTTTTTCGCCTGGTGATAAACTGATGCTGACACCATCTCATCTGTCGGTTTGTGTAAGTTCATTACAAGATGTTAAGTTGTTTAATTCAAACCTTGATGTTGTTGACGAGGCTTTTGAATACCTGATAAATAAAAGCAGCAAAGGCGAGAAAGGACAATACTTTACACCACGTTATGTAATTGATATGTGTGTCCGCATGCTCAATCCATCAGAAAATGAAACCATGATTGATACCGCTGCTGGCAGTTGCGGTTTCCCTGTGCACACTATATTCTATGTTTGGCAAAAAATCTTAGAAAAAAAGGGACTAAAGAAAAGCCATTTGTTCACATTGGATCAGAAACCGGCAGAATGCACAGATTATGTTCAAAATAATGTTTTTGCAATTGATTTTGATGAAAAAGCAGTAAGAGTAGCGCGTACCTTAAATTTGATTGCTGGTGATGGACAAACCAATGTACTGCACCTTAATACCCTAGATTATGACAGATGGGATGTCCAGGCAACAGATAAGAACTGGCTTAGAGTATACTCCCAAGGTTGGTTTAAGTTTGAGAATATGCGTGTTAATGATAACTCAAACCGTGACTTCAAATTTGATATACTAATGGGGAATCCTCCATTTGCTGGTGATATTAAAGAAAGCCGTATCTTGTCGAAATATGAACTGAGCAAAAATTCAGCTGGGAAAATAGCAAATAAAGTAGGCCGAGATATTCTATTCATTGAACGTAATCTTGATTTCCTTAAACCTGGCGGCCGTATGGCTATCGTTTTGCCTCAAGGACGTTTTAATAACAGTAGTGACAAATATATACGAGATTATATAGCTGAGCGATGCCGTATTTTGGCAGTTGTGGGCCTGCATGGAAATGTTTTCAAGCCCCACACCGGTACAAAAACAAGCGTTCTCTTTGTTCAAAAATGGGATGACAAATTATGTCCTAAGAAAGATGATTATTCTATTTTCTTTGCAACAATGCAAGAGCCTAGCAAAGACAGCAGTGGAGAGAAAATATTCGTAAAGAAGAGTGATTATCCTCAGCAAAAAACATATCCAGATTATTTTTGTGACCCTACTCCACATTATGGAGTAACGCCAAAAGAATACAATGATTATCTACTGGATTCTCATGGACATCTAATTGTCAAACACGATCTCTTTAATCACGATGGCTTAACCAAAGATGGAATTGCTGAAGCCTTTGCTGAATTCGCAAAAAGAGAAGGACTAAGTTTTTTCTGAATAGCCCTTTCGATGAAGCAAAATATAAAGCTTTGTTGGAAGGGCTGGAAATAAGTGAAGTACATTTAAGTGACATAGATTTAGGAGACCGAATTGATGCTGATTATTTTACTAAAGAAAATATTCAAATAGAAAAAGAGTTAAAGGATCATAGGTCAACTGAATTACGAAATCTTGCCAATTTTGTAGCAAGTGCTTTTTATCCAGCAGCTACTCAATTATATGAAATTGGTGATACCCCCTTTATTCGCTGTGTTGATTGTATTAACTACCCACTTATAACCAAGAGTCAGGACAATATTTTTGAGAATATTCCAATGTCATTTGTTAAAGACAATAAAGGAATAAGCTTATTAAATAAAAATGACATAGTTATTACAAAGGTTGGATCGCCATGTTTTGCAAGTCTTGTATATGAACATGATGTTGTTGCTTTATCAAGAACTGTAATGGGATTGAAGGACATACATGGTGTTAATCCATTTTATCTTCTAGCTTTTTTGAGATCAAAGTTTGGTCTTAGCCAACTAATGAGGGCAAGGGAATTAACTATTCAATATCAATTGACTCTTGAAAGAGTAAAAAGAATTCTTGTTTATCTTCCTAGCTTTGATATACAAACTACAATAGAATCCGTTATCAAACAATCTATTGAAAAACAGATACGGTCTCAGGCTCTTTATACCGAAACAGAAGAAATCTTGCTTTCAGAGCTTGGCTTAAAAGACTGGCAGCCAAAGAATGAAAATGTGTCTTTAAAACGGCTTTCAGACTTTGCTTCAAGCGGAAGATTGGATGCAGAATATTATCAGAGCAAGTATGATGAAATTGAAAATGTTATAAAGTCATACAAAGGTGGATATTTTTTCTTTGGTGAAACAATAGAATATATTTTTACTGGTGAATATTCTGAAGAATATAAAAGTAAGGCTGATGATTTGATTTTTTACATTCGGTCATTGAACATAAAAAATGGTACAATCGAAAAAGATAATTCACATTATGTAAGTCCTGCTATTTTTAAGAAAGTTGTAAAAACTGGAAATATTATTACTTCTAGGGTTGGAACGATAGGAGTTTTTGCAGAAGTTGATAAATCGTTAAACAATGCTGCTTGTTCGGACAATGTTCTTTGTTTCAATCTCCCTAATCAATATAATCCTGCTGTTTATACAATGCTTTTAAACAGCAAACCAATTTTTGAATTAGTTGATAGATTAGCGCGTGGTTCTGTTCAGCAACGATTAAATCAAGAAACTTTGAAAGATTTGATTTTACCCATTATTCCAGAAACAACACAATCCCTCATCGCCGAGAAAATTCAGAAATCCTTTGATTTACGCAAACAAAGCAAGTTACTTCTTGAGCAAGCAAGACGCATGGTTGAAGAAGAGATTGAAAAATAGGAGAAAAATGGCAGTATGGAAAACATAGATGAAATCAAGAAAAAACTTCGTCAAATTATTGAATTACATAAAAATACATATTTAGCTTATAAAAATTTTTTGGAAACAATTGTTAAGCCGAATGAAGAAAAAATTAAACTTTGGCATAATGAAGTTTTACCGATGCAGAATAATTTTAATTCTCTGCTCGAAAAGGCGTACAAGAATTTAATTGTTATTGATGACATAATCTCTCAATATGGTCAAATATTCGATACTGTTATGAGTTTAGACACAGTTTCACAAGCATATTTGACGTTAGTTTTTAATACTCTTAATCAGTCTCAGACGATGCGAAGCCTACCTAGTTATTTGCAACATATTCAAAATCTTTATGATAATGCAGATAAAAATGAAATTGATTTCCAAAAAAAGCAAACTTTTATAGCCTTTGCTCAGAACATCTTTCAATCTTCGGTAGATATTTCAACAAAAGACTATCTGAGCCTTGCACAAATCTATGCATTTAAATATTTCGGAAATTCAGATAAAAATTTTGTAATCAT
>Ga0265298_10003441_pt1 | contig 20912 bp, 18 predicted proteins | sample AusTroGonzalo_MG_3_FD_193486 | JGI IMG/M metagenome (GOLD analysis project Ga0265298, IMG submission 193486) | Bovine rumen microbial communities from tropical cattle in Woodstock, Queensland, Australia - Gonzalo_01 | ecosystem: Host-associated > Mammals > Digestive system > Stomach > Rumen ... | reverse complement strand
CTTGTATAACAGCGTCTTGCGCCATCCGTCTGTCAGCAGTCCGGGTTCGTGCAGCAGCTGCTCCGCACAGCCTATTCGTGCAACGGCGGTGTCCATCTGCTGCGCCGAAGCGAACAATCTGCTCAGGTAGTCCTTGTCCGACGGGTAACGCAGTTCGCACTGTGGCACCAACTCCCCTTTCGAATTATACACAGGCTTATCGGCCGTGCGCACAACGTGCATAATAACGGTGTCGTAGGCATGGTCCAGATGATGGCGGTGCTTCACCCAATCGCTCGCGGTCACGTGAATTTCAATATTGCCCACCCACTCTTTGCCGTCTATGCGGATGCGGGCATGGCTGTAGTCCGGACCCGCGTCCCGGTTGTGTGCCCCTACGGATAATATCTCCACGCGTTTTCCGTCCGTGGTCTCTTGCTCAAAGCCTGCCCACAGGCAATGCTCCCAAATGTAATGTAAAACAATCTCTGGCATGCGAATAGTATCAATTTTCGCTGCAAAGGTACTATTTTTTTATGATATATGCAAAAAAATGGATTAAAATTTGCATATATGCAATTTTTGTTGTATCTTTGCGCGATATTTCCGAATCAGGCGCTTTCGGGAACGGTTATTGCGTATTTTATAATAATGAACAAATATGGGACTTTTTTCTTTTACTCAGGAGATTGCCATTGACCTCGGAACGGCGAACACCATCATCATGTGCGATGATAAGATTGTGGTGGACGAGCCGTCGGTAGTGGCTATTTCGATGGCTGACAACAAAATGGTTGCAGTCGGCCGCAAGGCGCAACAGATGATTGGTAAGGGCGGTAGCATGATTCGTACCGTTCGCCCGCTCCGCGACGGTGTCATCGCGGATTTCTATGCCTGCGAGATGATGATTCGCGGTATGATTAAGATGATTCCGAAGCAGGCACGTCTTTTCTCTCCCTCGATCCGCATGGTCGTTTGTATCCCTTCGGGTTCGACCGAAGTCGAGATTCGTGCCGTGCGTGACAGCTCGGAGCACGCCGGCGGACGTGACGTGTACATGATTTATGAGCCGATGGCTGCGGCTATAGGTATTGGTATCGACGTCGAGAGTCCGGACGGATGTATGATTGTCGATATAGGTGGTGGTACTACCGAGATCGCTGTTATCTCCCTCGGCGGCATCGTCAGCAACAAGTCTATCAAGATTGCCGGTGACGATTTCAACCAGGATATAATCGAGTACATGGGTCGTATGCACAACCTGCGTATCGACGAACCGACCGCCGAGCGTATCAAAATTCAGGTCGGCTCCGCACTCCCTGAGCTGGATGACGCACCCGAAGATTTCATTGTGGTAGGTCCGAACAAAGTGACGGCTCTGCCTATGTCCGTGCCGGTCAGCTATCAGGAGATTTCCCACTGTTTGGAGAAGAGTGTGTCGAAGATCGAAGGTGCTATTCTTCAGGCACTGGAGTCCACGCCGCCGGAGTTGTACTCCGACATCGTAAAGCGCGGTATTTACCTCACCGGTGGTGGTGCGTTGCTTCACGGTCTGGCAAAGCGCCTGACGGATAAGATCACTATTCCGTTCCACGTGGCGGACGATCCGCTGCACTCTGTGGCACGCGGTACCGGCGTGGCGCTGAAGAACGTCAATAACTTCGGCTTCCTCATCCGATAAAACCGCATAGCTACGTATGCAGACTTTGCTCAAAATACTGCTGCGTTATAGCAACTTCCTTGTCTTCATCGCCTTGGAAGTTGCTGCGTTTTTGCTGCTCTTCCAGAACAGCTCCTATCCGCGTAGCAGTATGCTCTCAACCGCCAACGACGCCGTCGCATGGCAGCATGAGCAGGTGAGCGAAGTGAAAGGCTATTTCAGCCTCCGCAGCCAGAACGAACTGCTGGCGGAGGAGAACGCCATGCTCCGCAATCAGATGGCGGCCGTCGATTCGGGACGCAACACCGAGCTGACGCATTATACGTCCGCCAAGGTGGTGCAGATGACTACGGACGAACTGCATAATTACATCACCATCAATCGCGGCAGCAAAGACGGCGTCAAGCGTGGCCAGGGCGTGCGCAACAGCGAAGGCATAGTGGGCATCGTCCGCACCGTAGGATCGAACTACAGCGTCGTGTTGCCTGTTATCAACACGCATACGAATATCAGTTGCCGCCTGGCGAAGAACGACTATATTGCCACGCTCCAGTGGGACGGCAAGGACAGTCGTTTCGCCCAACTGGCGGACGTAGCGGCCCACATGGTGGTCAACCCGGGCGACACCATCGTGACCAGCGGATTAAGTCCCGTCTTCCCGGAAGGAATTCCCGTTGGAATCGTGGAAAGCAGTGTGCTCAAGGAGGGTGCTTCGTACCACACTATACGGGTGCGCCTGTACACCAACTTCAAGCGTCTCAAATATGTGGAACTGGTGCAAAATGCACACCAAGCTGAATTGGAGGAACTGAATAGTGGATTGGACTAAGCAAATAGTGAGATATGTCATCGTCATGCTGCTGCAGGTGCTGCTTTTCAACCAGCTGCAGTTCTTCGGCGTGTGCCATCCTTATATCTACATCGTCTGCCTGCTGATGATGCCTATCACCCTCAGCCATAATGCGGATCTGCTGATCGGCGCTGCGGCCGGACTGATCATGGATATCTTCTGCAACTCCCTCGGCGTACACATGGCGGCCTGCACCCTGATCATGCTTATCCGGCCGTACCTTATCGGGGCCATCGTCAATGACAAGGACCGCTTGAACGAGCAGATCACACTGCGCGCCATCGGTCTGGAGGCGCTGGTCAAATATGTGGTGATCATGGTGATGCTGCACCATCTGGTGGTCTTCACCCTCGCCGCTTGGAGCTGGACACACATGGGCTTTGTCCTCCTGGAGACGCTCGTCAGCAGCATGGTCACTATTCTTCTGATAATCGGCTATAACGCCTTGACCGATAAATGATAAACGATACCTATTATAGACGCCGGTACGTAATCAGCGGCATTGCCGTTGTCATCGTTTTGGTGTATATAATCCGCTTGTTCCACCTTCAGATTATCGACCAGTCCACCAAGGACCAGGCGGACAACAACGCCCTCGTCAAGCAGACTATCTTCCCTTCCCGCGGACTCATCTACGACCGTAACGGCGAACTGCTCGTCTTCAACCAGCCTATCTATGAGATCACGATGGTCATGCGTGAGATGGGTAAGGAATGGGACACAACGGCCTTCTGCCAATGCCTTCAGATAAGCCGTGCGGAGTTCGACGACCGCATTGCGGAAATAAAGGATAAACGCAAGAACAGGGGCTATTCCCGCTGGACGCCGCAGGTCTTCATGAGCCAGCTCAAGAAAGAGGACGTAGCTACCCTCCAGGAGTCCCTTTTCCTCTTCCCCGGCATACAGATACAGAAACGTACGCTTCGCGACTATACCTACAATGCGGCGGCGCATGTGTTGGGCTCTGTGGGAGAGGTCAACCAGAACGACATAGACAAAGACGACTATTATTCCCGCGGCGACTACTCGGGGCGTGACGGTCTGGAGCGCACCTACGAGAAGCAGCTGCGCGGCGAGAAAGGTGTGGAGATTCTCATGCGTGACTCGCGCGGACGTATGCAGGGCAGTTACCAGGACGGCAAGCTCGACCGCATTGCCAAGGCGGGCACGGACCTCCATACGACACTCGATATACAGCTTCAGCTGTTGGCGGAGGAGCTGCTGGCCGGTAAGGTGGGCAGTGCCGTCGCTATCGAACCCAAGACAGGCGAAATACTGGCCCTGGTGTCGAATCCAGCGTGGAACCCGCAGGTGCTTGTGGGCAAGGACCGCAGCAGGAACTACAACACCCTGCTCAAGGATCCCACCAAACCGCTCATGAACCGCGCCACGCAGGCTACCTATCCGCCGGGTTCGACCTTCAAGACCATCCAGTCGCTGGTCTGTCTGGACCAGGGCGCTATCACTCCCAATACCTTGTATCCCTGTTCCGGTCCGGGCAGTACGCCTATCAAGTGTACCCACCACCACGGTTCGCCCGTAGCTTTGGACCGGGCCATTGAGCAGAGTTGCAACCCCTATTTCTGGTGTGCTTTCCGCGACTTGCTCCAGAAAGACGGCTACGGCAAGGACAACGAGGATTTCCGGCACCGCTACGAGTTATGGCGCGATGCAGTGATGTCTTTCGGTCTTGGCCAGAAATTTACGGACACCGACCTGAACGAGCAGTCGTCCGGCAGTATTCCGAGCACCAAGCTCTTTGACAAGTTCTACGGCAAGACGGGCTGGAAGGCCATCACCATCCGCTCGCTCAGCATCGGGCAGGGTGAAATACTCGTCACGCCGCTCCAGCTGGCCAACCAGGCGGCCACGATAGCCAATAAGGGATATTATATCTCTCCGCACCTGAACAAGAACGATTCCATGCGGTCTCATCGGCACAATCTGGAAATATCAGAGAGACATTTCGAGGTGGTCAAAGAGGGCATGCGGCGCGTGATGATTTACGGTACCGGACGCCATTATGCGGTGGACACCCTGCACATGGCCGGCAAGACCGGAACGGTGCAGAACCCGCACGGACGTGACCATGCTATTTTTATCGGTTTTGCGCCGGTCGAGGACCCGCAGATTGCGGTGGCGGTGGTGGTTGAGAACGCCGGTTTCGGTGCTACGTGGGCGTGCCCGGTGGCCTCGATGATGATGGAGCAGTACCTCACCGGAGAGGTCAAACGCAAAGATTTGAGAAAACGTATAGGAAGTGCAGTTTTGAATGAGAGCGTCAAGAAGTGGTAACATATGGTCTAATGTCGATTGGCTCACCATCGGCATGTTTCTGGCATTGGCTGTCTTCGGATGGCTCAATATTTACGGTGCCAGCTATAACTTCGACCAAACGAGCATCTTCGATTTCTCCAACCGCGCCGGTAAGCAGTTCGCTTGGATGTGCGGTTCGGTGGTGATGGGTCTTATTTTGCTCCTCATCGATGACCGCACCTATGACACCCTGGCTTATTTCGCCTACGGCGCGATGCTTCTGCTGCTGCTCGCCACCCCGTTCCTTGCCCGGGATATCAAGGGTTCTATGTCCTGGATCTCATTGGGTCCGGTCAGCCTGCAGCCCGCGGAGTTCGCTAAGTGCGTCGTGGCGTTGGCTGTCGCCAAATATATGGGGAGGTATGAGTACAAACTGCGTACCTGGCGCGATCTGGTTGTGCCTTTCGCCCTCATCGGCGTGCCGGCGCTTATCATCATGATACTCCAGAAAGAGACCGGTTCGGCATTGGTCTTTGCCGCTTTCATGCTGGTCTTCTACCGCCAGGGAATGAGCGGATACGTGCTGTGGATGGGCGTTGCCGCTGTGGCGCTGTTTATACTCAGTATCCGTTTCGGCGAAGTGGCGGTACCGCTGGGTACCGGCAGTGTGGGTATCTTGTGCTGCATGCTGCTACTCTCCGCCGTGGAGATTTTTTTCATCTGCAAGGAGCACCGTATGCGCTGGCAGGCGCTCATCCTCACCGGCAGTGTGGCGCTGATATATGGCCTTTGTCTGCTGGTCAATATATGGGTTCCGATGCCCTTTGACTGGATTTCCATGGGCATCGTGGTAGCGCTTGTGTGCTATAATATCTTTGTCAGCCTCTACTGGCGCAAGTATATTCTGCTTATCGTGGCAGGCTTCACCCTTTTCTGCGTCGGTTATACGCACGCCTGTGCTTTCGTGTTCACCAAGGTGCTGCAGCCTCACCAGCGCATCCGTATAGAGGTGCTGCTGGGCATGAAGGAGGATCCGGCCGGCGCGGGCTATAACGTCAACCAGGCGCGTATCGCCATCGGCTCGGGACGCTTCTTCGGAAAGGGTTATCTGAACGGCACGCAGACCAAACTGCAGTTCGTCCCGGAGCAGGACACCGACTTCATCTTCTGTACGGTGGGTGAAGAGTGGGGTTTCGTCGGTTCCATCGGAGTTTTGGTGCTTTATTTATGCTTTATCTTGCGGCTCATCGTGATTGCCGAGCGTCAGCGGAACGCCTTCACGCGTATCTATGCCTATGCCGTGGCCAGCATCTTCCTGTTCCATCTCACGATCAACGTGGGCATGGTGCTCGGCCTGTTGCCCGTCATTGGTATCCCGTTGCCTTTCTTCAGCTACGGCGGCAGTTCGCTGTGGGGATTTACGCTGCTGTTGTTTATCTTGCTGCGGCTCGATGCGGCTCGTATGGAGCAGTTGAGTTAGTATGTTTGTAACCAACCCGATAGGAATAAAAGGCGAAGAGGAAGCTGCCCTGATGCTGGAGAAGAAAGGCTTCCGCGTGGTGGAGCATAACTGGCGGATGGGACATCTGGAGGTGGACCTGATAGCGGAGAACAAGCAACAGATTGTCTTTGCCGAGGTGAAGGCGCGTACCACCACGTACGGGGATAAGTTGCCCGAAGAATATGTGGATGAAAACAAAAAGCGACGGATGATAGCGGCTGCCAATGCGTACATCAAGTACCGCCGTCTGGAGAAACAACCCCGGTTTGATATAATCGGCATACTGGTGAACCCGGAGACGCTGGAGGTCGTTTATCGCAGTCATCTGGAGGATGCTTTTCAACCCAGGATGCGCTCGGTTTCATCGAGAACATACAGCGGAGAATGGAAATGGAAACCCCGCTCAAAAAACACAGCAAGCAAACGTAGATAAGATGGATTTCAAATATGATGTCATAGTAGTAGGAGCTGGACATGCCGGTTGTGAAGCGGCGAGCGCTGCGGCCCGGATGGGAAGCCGCACGCTGCTGATTACTATGGATATGAATAAGATTGCCCAGATGAGCTGCAATCCCGCCGTGGGAGGCATCGCCAAAGGACAGATCGTCCGTGAGATCGATGCCTTGGGCGGACAGATGGGCATCGTCACGGACCGGAGCGCCATCCAGTTCCGTATATTGAACCGCAGCAAAGGGCCGGCTATGTGGAGTCCGCGCAGTCAGAGCGACCGAAAGCGCTTCATTGAGGAATGGGTGAAGGTATTGTCCCAGACGGACAACCTGCACATATGGCAGGACATAGTCACAGAGCTTATTATCAAAGATAATAAGGTGTGCGGTGTGAAGACCGTTTTAGGCATCGAAATGCAGGCGCAGGCGGTTGTCCTGACCAATGGCACATTCCTCAACGGACTCATGCACTGCGGCAAGACGCAGATACCCGGAGGCCGCACATCCGAACCCGCCTCTCATGGCTTGACGGAGCAGTTGGTGGCATTGGGCTTCAAGGCCGACCGCATGAAAACGGGCACGCCCGCGCGTATCGATGCCCGTTCCATCCGCTTTGATGAGATGGTCCGCCAGGACGGTGATAATGACTGGCACCAGTTCTCTTATATGAATACTGTGCATCGTGAACTCAAGCAGATGCCATGCTGGATCACCTACACCAATCCGGATACGCACGCCGCGCTCCGTGCCGGACTGGCAGACTCTCCCCTTTTCAACGGACAAATACAGAGCATCGGCCCGCGTTACTGCCCGAGCATCGAGACGAAGATAGTCACGTTTGCCGACAAGGACGCACACCAGCTTTTCCTGGAGCCCGAAGGCGTGGACAGTAACGAGTATTACGTCAACGGCTTCTCCTCCAGCCTGCCGTGGCAGGTACAGCTGGCGGGCCTGAAAACGGTCAAGGGACTGGAGAACGTGGTACTCTACCGTCCGGGTTATGCCATCGAATATGACTTCTTCGACCCTACCCAACTGCACCATACCTTGGAGACCAAACAGATTAGAAATCTTTTTTTCGCCGGCCAGATCAACGGCACGACGGGTTATGAGGAGGCGGCAGGCCAAGGCTTGGTGGCCGGCGTCAATGCGCACATCAACGTGCATGGCGGCACGCCCTTCACGATGGGACGCAACGAGAGTTACATAGGTGTGCTGATAGACGACCTGGTGAACAAAGGTGTGGATGAACCCTACCGTATGTTCACGTCCCGCGCCGAGTACCGTATTTTGCTACGCCAGGACAATGCGGACGAGCGTCTCACCGCCCGCAGTTACGCGATGGGTCTGGCTCAGCGCGACCGCTATGATGCATGGACGAAGAAGCAGGCCGATTGTGCGGACTTGATTGAGTACATGCGTCAGACGGTTGTGCACAAAGGTGAAGCGGACACCTGGCTGGAGTCCATAGGCAGCAGTGCGCTGCATGAGGGATGCAAAATAGCCGATTTGATCCTCCGTCCGCAAGTGACCATTGCCGGATTGGCAGAGGTGCTGCCGGCACTCAAGGCCCGGATCGCCGAAGTGTCGGAAGAGGTGGTGGAGAGTTGCGAGATCCAAATCAAGTATGCCGGTTATATCAAGCGTGAGCAGATAGAAGCCGCCAAACTGCAGCGACTGGACCAGATACGCATCCCCGACGGTTTTAATTACGAGGAGGTGCAGAGCCTGAGTACGGAGGCGCGCCAGAAGCTGACCCGTATCCGTCCGAAATCCATCGGCGAAGCCCAACGTATACCGGGCGTAAGCCCCAATGATATAAGCGTATTATTGGTGCTTATGGGTAGATAAAATGCAATTTTAGTTTGCTTTGCAAACTATATTGAATGTTTCACGTGGAACAGTTGGGATAAAATGGTAAATGATTAAATTGTAAATAATATGACAGCTCAAGAAGTAAAGAACGCCATTCGAAACGTGCCTGATTTTCCGATACCGGGCATACAGTTCAAGGACATTACCACCGCGTTGCTCAAAGCGGATTATATGAAGTGGATGCGGGACGAGATAGTGAAACTCTATCGGGACAAAGGAATCACGAAAGTGGTGGGAATCGAGTCTCGCGGATTTATTATAGCACCTGCGGTGGCGATGGAGTTGGGCGCTGGTTTTGTGCCTGTCCGTAAGCATAACAAACTGCCGGCAGAGACTATCTCTGTTACTTATAAGAAAGAGTATGGCGATGATATTATTCAGGTGCATAAGGATGCACTGGATGAGAATGATGTCGTACTCATTCATGATGATATTCTCGCTACCGGTGGGTCAATGGAGGCGGCTATCGAACTGGTGAAGAAACTCGGAGTGAAGAAAATATACGTCAACTGCCTGATTGAACTTGAAGGTCTTAACGGACGGAAATATCTGGAAGGTAAGACAGACGGTCTGGATTGCCTCTTTGGAATAGAAGTGGATGAGTGACGGACTGCTGCGCTGAACGATTAAATGCCTTCCGGAGATACACATATAACCATGCTGCTCAAGCGCATTCCCGAAAGCCCGGGGGTGTATCAGTATTTTGATAAGGAGGGACAGATTATCTATGTAGGCAAAGCCAAGAATCTCCACCGGCGCGTAAACAGCTATTTCAACAAAGACCACCAGTCCTCCAAGACACGCCAGCTGGTGGCGCATATAACGGATATCAAATACGTGGTGGTGGCGAGCGAGCAGGATGCTTTCTTGCTGGAGAACAACCTTATCAAGCAGTACCAGCCGCGCTATAATATCCTACTGAAGGACGGCAAGAGTTATCCGAGTATATGCATTACCCGCGAACCTTATCCTCGCATCTTCAAGACGCGCACCATAAACAAGAAAGCGGGGGAGTACTACGGGCCGTACAGTTTCGGATATACTGTGGAGACCGTGCTGGAGCTGATACACAAGCTTTATCCCATCCGTACCTGTAACATGCCGCTTTCGCCTGATTCCATCGAGAAAAAGAAAGTACGCGTGTGCCTCAAATACCATCTCAAGAACTGCTGTGGCATATGCGAGGGGTACGGAGCGGCGCAGTATAAGGACTGGATTGACCAGGCGCGCAAACTCATCAAAGGCGATGCGCACGAGATCGGACGTCAGCTGGAGGATGAGATGATGCGCTTGGCGGCGGAAATGAAGTATGAAGAAGCGGCGGCCGTGAAGCATAAGATTGAGCTGCTGGAGCAGTTTAAGAGCAAGACAATCATCACGAATTCATCGGCAAAAGATGTGGATGTGTTCGGCTACGACGAGCAGGACGATAAGGTCTATATTTCCATGCTGCATGTGCACAACGGCTCTATAGTCCAGGGCCAGACCATCGAGTACCGGCGTAAGATGGAAGAGGAGAAAGAGGAGATTTTGGCGCTTGGTATGATTGAGCTGCGCCAGCAGTTGGAGAGTACCACCAAGGATGTAATTGTTCCGTTTATACCGGATGTATTTGATGATTCGCTGCATGTCTATGTCGCTACGTCCGGCGATAGGAAGAAGCTGCTCGACCTGGCTATGCAGAACGTGCGTCAGTACAAGATGGACCGGCTCAAGCAGGATGACAAACTCAACCCCGAGCAACGCGGCGTGCGTATATTGACCGAACTGCAGCAGATGATGGCGCTCCCTACTCTGCCCCGATGGATTGACTGCTTCGACAACTCCAACATACAGGGTACCCATGCTGTGGCGGGGTGCGTGGTTTATCGGATGGCGAAGCCGAGCAAGAGTGACTACAAGCGATTCGAAATCAAAAGTGTCGATGGAATCGATGATTATGCCAGCATGCGGGAGGTGGTGCGCCGCCGCTACCAGCATGTGGTGGATGAGGGCGGCACCCTGCCCGATCTCATCATCGCCGACGGCGGTCTGGGACAGATGCACGCCATCCGTGAAGCCGTGGAGGACCAGTTGGGCCTGTCTATCCCGATAGCCGGACTGAAGAAGAACGACAAGCACCGGACGCAGACGCTGCTCTACGGCTTCCCGCCCAAAGAGATCAGCATGCCCGTGACGAGCGAGGTGTTCCGCCTGCTGACCAACATCCAGGATGAAGTGCACCGGTTTGCCATTTCGTTCCATAAAGCGAAGCGAAGTAAGGCGCAGATACATAGCCAACTGGATGATTTACAGGGAGTTGGAGAAGCAACGAAGCAGAAAATACTCGCCCGTTTCGGTTCGGTGAAGCGCGCAGGAAGTGCAACCAGAGAAGAATGGATGGAATTGCTCGGAAAGCGCAGAGGTTCAGATATTTACGAGCAATTACAAGCCAAAATAACGCCCTGAGAATGGCGTGAAAAGCAAGAACATGAGAACTTATACAATAAAAAAGACCGGTTTGGGGGGTCCAAACTCCCAAGAAGAGAGCCTCCTGTTGCTCAATGAGCAGGGAGAGACGGTCAGCGCATTGGAAATATTGAAAGTCACCGAACCGCGTCGGGTCTATGCGTTCGAGGGGCAGATGGGGGCCGGCAAGACGACCTTCATCAAAAAGTTGTGTGAGCAAATGGGAACGGCCGATGTAGTGAACAGTCCGACTTTCGCCATCGTCAATGTGTACGACGTGGTGGAACAACCATACCGGGGCGAGGTCTATCATTTCGACTGCTACCGGCTCAAGGACCTCCGCGAGGCGATGGACTTCGGGGCGGAGGAATATCTCTACTCCGGCAACTACTGTTTCATCGAGTGGCCGGACATTATATCCCCTATCCTACCCGACGACACGGTGTGGGTGAAAATTGTGCCGCAGCCCAACGGCGACCGCTTGCTTATGCTATAAAAAATGACGCGATATTTGCATATTTGGAAAAATTGTTGTAAATTTGCAGCCGATTTATAGAAAGACCTTTGGTCTGACGGCAAAGAGAATTAGAAAATCAATCATATGAAAGGAATTATTTTAGCCGGGGGAAGCGCCACGCGTTTGTACCCGTTGAGCAAAGCTATCAGCAAACAAATCATGCCGGTTTATGACAAGCCGATGATTTACTATCCTTTGAGTGCATTAATGCTTGCCGGCATCCGTGAGGTGCTTATCATCAGCACACCGCGCGACCTGCCGATGTTTGAAGAGTTGCTGGGTGACGGTACTCGTCTGGGCATGAACCTGCAGTACAAAGTGCAGTTGGTGCCGAACGGACTGGCGCAGGCGTTTGTGTTGGGCCGCGAGTTCCTGAACGGCGAGCCGGGTTGTCTCATCCTGGGTGATAACATGTTCTACGGCCAGCATTTCGGCCACATGCTCAAGGATGCAGTGGCTTCTGCGCAGGCAGGCGGCGCGTGCATCTTCGGGTATGAAGTGGCGGACCCGCGTGCCTACGGAGTCGTTGAGTTTGACAAGGACGGCAAGGTGCTGAGCCTGGAGGAGAAACCGGCTGAGCCGAAGAGCAACTACGCCGTGCCCGGCTTGTATTTCTATGACGCCACGGTGTGCGAGAAAGCGGCGAATTTGCAGCCGAGCGCACGTGGCGAGTATGAGATCACGGACCTGAACAAGCTTTATCTGGCGGAAGGTACGCTCAAGGTGAAGCTCTTCAGCCGCGGCTTCGCATGGCTCGACACCGGTAACTGCGACAGCCTGCTGGAGGCCGGTAATTTCATTGCCACCATCCAGAACCGTCAGGGTTTCTATGTGAGCTGCATCGAGGAGATCGCATGGCGTAACGGCTGGATTACCACCGAGCAGCTGGCCGCCCTGGGTAAAGAGATGAAAACCAATTACGGTCGTTATCTGGAGCGCATTGCAGCCAAAGGATGAGACTTGGCGGCAACATACATATGACTAATCGGCTCATTGCATGGATGTTGTGTCTGGCGGGGGTGCTGGTCTCCCTCGTCGTCACTCCCTCGCCCGTCTCGGCGCAGGAGCACTATGTCATTCAGCATTATTCGATCAAGGACGGCCTGAGCCAGAACACGGTGATGGCTATTCTGCAGGACCGTCAGGGCTTCATGTGGTTCGGTACCTGGGACGGTCTGAACCGTTTCGACGGCTATACCTTCACCAAATACAAGGCGATGCACGAGGGTGTGACGCAGCAGGTGAACAACCGCGTGAAACATATTTACGAGGATGAAGCCGAGCAACTGTGGTGGAGCACCTATGACGACCATTACTATCGCCTGGACAAGGCGCGCAAAGTGACCACCGAGCATCCCTACGACAGTCTGCCGGAGGAGATGAAGGAGCAGATGGACGAAGCGGAGGCGAAGACCAAGATTGACTCGCGCGGCGTGATCTGGCAGGCGGATGAGACCTATGGAATCTTGCGTTACCGCTTCGGTCAGTGGAAGCGCTTCACGCCTCCGTTGGACGGCCGCTATGCCGGTCGTCTGCGCGAACATTTCCTGCTGCTGGAGGACTGCCGCGGACGTACATGGGTCAATCCGACCGGAGGCGGTTGGAGTTACTACGACTACGACAAGGATGAGCTGGTTTACCCGATAGCCGACCTGACAAACATGATACACACCGCCTACGTGGGCCGCGACGGCCTCATGTGGATCGCCACGTATGACGGCGGAGTCGATTGTGTGGACATGTCCCCTACTCCCTATTCGCTGCACGACATGCGTCGTTCGGCGAGCGCCAACGGAGAGGTGCGTGCCTTCGCCATGACCAAAAGCGGCGAAGTGCTCACCCTCGTGAAGTCCGAGACGAATGTCTATTGTGCGCTGGAGACGGCCCACGGACTGCTGTACGGCACCAAAGGGCAAGGCCTGTATAGGATGGAAAGCACCAAACCGAACGCCAAAAGACACCGTATTCCCACCAACCATCCGGATATCTACGATTTGGAGGAAGGCCCGGACGGCACGCTCTATGTCGCCACTTACGGCGGCGGCGTCAACATCCTGCGCTGGAATGAAACCAAGCATACATGGGATGCACCGCTTGTTGTGGGCGAGGGGATGAACGTGCGTGATATTGAGCTGGTGGACAGCACTTTATGGTGCGCCACCACGACCGGCTTAATGACCTGTTCGTTATCCGGCACCGCCTGTTCGCTCTTCTCCAGTTATGACATCCGCGCCATCCATTACATGCGCGGGATTGTCTGGCTGGGTTCGTTCGGCGGCGGACTCATGTACATCCGGCCGGCTGACCCGCAGCCGGAGATAAAGCGCGTGGAGACCTATCATGATATAATCCTGAGCATGACGGGCGACAGCACGGGGTTGTGGTTCTGCTCGGAGAACGACATTGCGCAGCTGAACCTGGAGACGGGTAATCTCTATTTCTATGACCCTCTGGACGGCATGCGCAACACCTATTTTACGGAGGCGGAAGCCATGTGCCTGCCGGACGGCAGGGTGCTGTTCGGCTATTCGAACGGCTACTGCTCTTTCGACCCCTCGCTGGTGCACCATTCGGAGGTTGCGCCGCTGATGTATATTACGCGCATGGAGTCGCAGGACAAGCTGCTGGAAGGGGACACGGTGACGATTGCCAACGGCAGTACGATCACCATTGCCTATGCCGCGATGGACTACGTCGGGGCGGATAAGATCGTCTATTCCTACATCATGGAGGGTGTCGATAAGGATTGGCGCTACGCCAAAGACCAGCGCCAGGTGACCTACAGCAACCTCCAGCACGGGAAATATATCTTCCGTGTGCGCTCCACCAACCGCGAGGGTGGGGACGTGAACAACGAGAAGCAGGTGTGCATCATCGTGGACCGCCCGTTGTGGTTGAGCTGGTGGGCCATCGTGCTCTACATACTCGGCGTGATAGGTGCCACCGCCCTTGCGGTCTATATTATCAGCATTTACAACGGCTTGCGCCAGAAGGTGAAGGTGGAGCAGCAGGTGACGGATATCAAACTGCGTTTCTTCACCAATATCAGCCATGAGCTCCGTACGCCGCTGACGCTCATCGTGGCGCCGGTGGAGAACATTCTGCAGACGGAGCGTATCAGCCCGAGCGTCCGCAGCCAGCTGGAGATTGTGCAGAGCAACAGCCGGCGCATGCTGCGCATGGTGAACCAGCTGCTGGATTTCCGCAAGGTGCAGAACCAGAAGATGAAGCTGAAGGTGCAGAAGACCTTACTCAGCGAACTGGTCAACGAGGCCTGCGCCAATTTCCGCAAGGAGGCGGATGACAAACATATTCGTTTTGAGGTGATTAACAACGCCGAGGACTCTACCGTTTGGGTGGACCGCACGCGTATGGACACCATCCTGTGGAACCTGTTGAGCAATGCGTTCAAGTTCACGGCGGCGGGTAAGAGCATCCGTGTCATCATCGCTGCCAAACCGGGTTTCGTGACCTTGACCGTGCAGGACGAGGGCATCGGTATTCCGCCCGAGAAGCGGAGCGTGCTCTTTGAGCGCTTCAGCAGCAATAACGAGCTCAATAACCATCATATTACCGGTACGGGCATCGGCATGAACCTGACCAAGGAGCTGGTTGATCTGCACCACGGCTATATTGAGGTGGAGAGTGAGGTGGGGAAGGGTACTACCTTCACCGTCCTGCTGCATACAGGCAAGGAGCATTTCGAGGCCGATGTGGACTTTATCACCGATGATGTGTCCACCTATCCGCTGCCGGCCACGCCGCTGCTGGAGGACAAGCTGGAGCAGTTGGAGCACGAGCCGCAAGACAACAAACGGACCATTCTGGTGGTGGATGACAGCCAGGACATGCGCCAGTTCCTCGTGGGTATATTGAGCAAGGACTATAACGTGCTCATGGCGGAGGACGGAGCCGAGGCGGAGCAGCTCATCCGTACGCGTCCGGTCGATCTGGTGATCACGGACCTCATGATGCCTCATGAGGACGGATTGGAGCTGACGCAGTTTATCAAGCGCAATGCCGACCTGAGTTATATCCCGGTCATCCTGCTGACCGCCAAGACGGCCATTGAGAGCCGTCTGCAGGCGATGGAATACGGTGCAGATGACTATGTGACCAAGCCCTTCGAACCCGAGTATCTGCGGGCGCGTGTACATAATATCCTCACCCAGCGCGACAAGCTGGAGGAGAGTTACCGCCAGCGTCTCATGCGTCTGGAGACCAAGGCGGACGAACCCATGCCGGGCGATGCGTTCCTGGCCAAACTGCTGGACGTGATGGATAAGCAGATGGATAACAACACCCTGACGGTCGATGAGCTGGTGGATGAGATGGGCATGGGACGTACGGTCTTCTTCAATAAACTGAAGAGCATGACCGGCCTCAGTCCGGTGGAGTTCATCCGTGAGATGCGTATCAAACGGGCGGCACTGCTGCTGGAGGATCCGCAGTACAACATTACCGAGGTGACATACATGGTGGGTATGAATGACAGCCGCTATTTCTCCAAGTGTTTCAAGAACACCTATGGCGTCACGCCGAGTGAGTATAAAAAAAGCAAGTTGAAGAATGAAAAGTAAGACGGGTCTGTTGGCGCTTCTGCTGGTGTTGTGGTGCGGGTGTCATCACTCGGGCCCGCAACGCCCGACCCAGCGTCTGGGCAGTGCCCCCGAGCCGGACAGTGCCCAATTGGCCCTGCTGGAACTGAACCAGCGTCTGGCGGCGGCTGCGGACCGCGAACTGGCGCAAGTCATTCAGACGCAGGACGAGGCCTATGCGCTGTATGACCTCAACACCTGGATGCATATTTACGACGCCGGCGACGAGAATACCCCTTCGCCCGTGCAGGACGACGAGTGGATTATCCGGATGCGGACCTATAACCTGGCGGGTCAGCTGTTGATTGACACGGAAGGAACGTATCGCATCGGACGGCATGAGTTACCGCCGGCGGTGGATACGAACATCCGGGACCTGCACCATGGTGCCCGCGTACGGCTGTATGTGCCGTGGTACGCGGCCTACGGACTGACCGGAACCGAGCATGTCGGTCCTTATGAGAATGTAATCATTGAAATTGAATTGAGATAAATGAAAAAGATTATTTGGTGTCTGATCTCCGTGATTGCACTGGTGGCAACGGGGTGCTCCGGAAATACCTATTCGTACCTGCGTGCGCAGGAGGATAAGCTGATTGCGAATTATATCAGTCGTAACGACTTGCAGATTGTGAAGGAAGAGCCGCCGGTGGATCATGTATGGGGAGAGAAAGAGTACTACAAGGTGGAGGGCTATGACAATTTCTATTTCCACCTCATCTCACGCGGTGACTCCATTCGCGTGGATACGCTGAGCGGCGGCAAGCTGGACACGGCGAACCTCAAGATTGTGGTGAACGACATGATCATCGCGCGCTACAAGCAGTTCCTCCTGACCGAGAATGCGGATACGCTCAGCTACTGGACCACGCTGGACCAGGCTTATCCTTATGAGTTCCACTACGGCAACACCTCGGAGTGCGATGCCACGGCATGGCATGTAGCGATCAAGCTCATGAAGTACCCGGACTCGCAGTGCGAGATCATCGTGCCCAGTAAGATGGGCTTCTCTGCGGAGCAGACCAGCGTCACGCCCTACGTTTACATCCTGAAAATCAAGGTAAAACAATAAATCAATACAATAATAGTCATGTCTTTGGTTAAAAGTATTTCCGGTATCCGCGGTACGATCGGCGGTCGCGTAGGCGACGGACTGAACCCCGTGGACATCGTTCGTTTCACGGCAGCCTATGCCACGCAGCGTCGTGCCGCTCTGCCGGATAACAACACGATAGTAGTGGGCCGTGACGCCCGTCTGAGCGGACACATGGTGGAGCAGATTGTTTGCGGTACGCTCATGGGAATGGGCTACAATGTAGTCAATATCGGTCTGGCTACCACGCCGACCACCGAATTGGCGGTGACGGGCGAGAAGGCAGCCGGTGGTATCATCCTGACCGCCAGCCATAATCCCAAGCAGTGGAACGCGCTCAAGCTGCTCAACGAGCACGGCGAGTTCCTCAACGATGCCGAGGGCAAAGGGGTGCTGGCTATCGCCGAGGCGGAGGATTTCAGCTTCGCCGAGGTGGATGCGCTGGGTCACATGACGGCCAAGGATTATCTGCCGTACCACGTGGAGCAGGTGCTTCAACTGCCGCTTGTGGACGTGGAGGCCATCCGCGCGAAGAACTTCACCGTAGCCATCGACTGCGTCAACTCGGTCGGCGGATTGGCGATCCCGGCTATATTAAAAGCCGTCGGCGTGGAGCATATTATCGAACTGAACTGCACGCCCAACGGCCGTTTCCCGCATAATCCCGAACCGCTGCCGCAGCACCTGACCGAGATCAGCGACCTGCTCAAGAGCGGTAAGGCGGATGTAGGCTTTGTGGTGGACCCGGATGTTGACCGCCTGGCTATCATCTGCGAGAACGGAGACATGTTCGGCGAGGAATATACGCTGGTCAGCGTGGCGGATTATGTGCTCCGTCATACGCCCGGAAATACGGTCAGTAACATGTCGTCCACCCGTGCGCTGCGCGATGTTACGCGTGCCCACGGAGGCGAATACAGCGCCAGCGCCGTAGGCGAGGTGAACGTGGTGGCTGAGATGAAACGCGTCAACGCGGTCATCGGCGGCGAGGGCAACGGCGGTGTCATCTATCCCGCCTGCCATTACGGACGCGACGCCCTGGTGGGTATCGCTCTTTTCCTCAGCCATCTGGCGCATCAGGACATGAAGGTGAGCGAACTGCGCCGCACCTTCCCGGACTACTGCATCAGCAAGAACCGCATTGACCTGACGCCCGAGACCGACGTGGATGCTATCTTGGCGCGCGTCAAGGCCTTGTATAAGGATGAGCAGGTCAATGACCGCGATGGCGTGAAGATTGATTTTGCGGACGGATGGGTACACCTGCGCAAGAGTAATACGGAGCCCATCATCCGCGTCTATTCGGAGGCGGCTACCATGGCCGAAGCCAACGCCCTCGCGCAGAAGGTGATAGACGTCGTCAACAGCTAAAGGCGGGCGCCGGTGGCCAGGTTTTTTCTCATAGCAGGCGAGGCGTCGGGTGACATGCACGCGGCCGCACTGGTGGAGCAGCTCCGCCGGTGTGATGCCGGGGCGTCTTTCGCCGGCTTGGGAGGGGACTGCATGGCGCAAGCCGGCTGCACGCTTTACCAGGACTACCGCCGCATGGCCTTTATGGGTTTTGCTGCGGTCATGCGCAACTGGCGCCAGGTGAAGGATAATTTCCGCATCGCGCGGGAGGCACTGCTCAAAGAGCAGCCCGACGTGCTCATTCTCATCGACTATCCGTCCTTCAACCTCCGCATGGCGGCTTTCTGCCGTAAGAGCCTGCCCGCCACGAAAATATACTATTATATCCCGCCCAAAGTATGGGCGTGGAAACGCAGGCGTGTGCACCGCATTGCCAGGCTGTGCGACGGCGTGCTGGGTATCTTCCCTTTCGAACCCGCTTTCTATGCCCGCTACGGCTATTCCTGCACCTACGTCGGCAATCCTACGGCGGAGGAGATGGCAAAAATCACAAATCTCAAATCTCAAATCACAAATCATAAATCACACATCGCCATCCTTCCCGGCAGCCGTAAGAACGAGGTCAGCCATTGCCTGCAGCGGATGCTGGAGGCGGCGCGCCGGTTCCCGGATCATGCCATTACGGTCTGCGCCGCTCCGGGCATCGAGGATGAGTTCTATGCGCCTTATCTGCAGGCGGGCGAGACGCTCACGCGGGATACGTACGGCGCTGTGCAGTCGGCGGCTGCGGCGGTCGTCAATTCCGGCACAGCTACGCTGGAGACGGCCCTGCTCGGTTGCCCGCAGGTGGCGGTCTATCACACCTCTTTCTCCCGTCTGGTGCGGTATATACGCTGGGCGCAACCGCTCTTCTTCTCCATCAAGTATTTCACCTTGGTCAATATAATCACCGGCCGTGAGGCGATCAAGGAGTGTATCTCCAATGACTTCACGACGGACCGGGTGGCGGACGAACTGGGCCGCCTGCTGTACGATGACACGCATAGAAAAGAGGTGCTCGCATCGTACGAACACCTCCGATCCATTCTGGGTTCTCAACCCGCTGCGGCTACTGCGGCCGCGATAATCACATCGAGAAATAAATAGTGGCCAGCACGTAGGGTAGGGTGCCGATGAGGATCCCTTTGCTCAGCCGCCATGTGTCTGTCGTGTAGAACACGAAGATGAGTGCCAGGTCTGGAAAGACGCTGACCAGCAGCAGTTTGCCTAAGATGCTACCGGCTTGGAACTGAAAGGTCTGCAGCGGGTACCACAGGTTCATCACGTCTATATACACCAGTCCGAAGGCGGCCGGCAGCAGCAGGCCGAGGACGATGCCTATCCAGTAGCGGTCAAAGCGATCCATAGTCTGTCCAGTCCAAGGTGAGCGGTGTGATAGCCAGCAGCTGGTGTTCCATCGCCCAAATATCCGTATCGTTAGCTTCGGGTTCCTCGTTGACGAACTCGCCGCCTAATGTCCATCCTTTCAGCACGCCTTCGGGCATGGGTCCCTCCACCGGCACCAGTTCCTTGGCCCAGTGTCCGCGACATTCGCGCGTCCAGCGTATGCCTTCTATCTCGCCTACCGGCGCGTTGATGTTGAAGCATGTGCGCGGGGCGATTCCTTCTTCGTACAGGTGTTGCGTCACCTCGCATAGGAAGGGTTGCAGCCAGTGCAGGTCCACGTCCGGCTCATGGCTGTTGATCGACCATCCTACGGCGGGAATACCCTTTTCCGCGGCCACCAGACAGGCGCCTATCGTACCCGAATACAGGGCGTTGATGGCGGCATTGCTGCCGTGGTTGATACCCGAGACGAGCAGGTCTATCGGCCGGTCGGCAAACAGCACCTCGCGGGCGATCTTCACGCAGTCGGCCGGGGTGCCGTTAGTCGTATAGACGGCGGCGCCGTTCAGGTCGTGCTCCTCCACCCGGCGGAGGTACATCGGCTGCGCCACACTGATAGCTGCGCCGAAGCCGCTCCGCGCGCCATCCGGACAGATGACCGTCACCTCGCCCAGTTTGGTCATCTCCTTGGCCAGCAGACGGATGCCCGCCGTGCCCCAACCGTCATCGTTGACAACAACAATATTCATGACTCGTTAAACGTTAATCGTTAATCGCTAATCGTTATTCCGGGAACATGACCACTTCATATACATTGCCGGCGGAAACGAGTTTCTTCAGCGTAGCCTGTACCGTCTCGGCGGTGATGGCCTCTACGGCCGCTTTGTAGTCGCGTACCTCGTTCGTGCCGTACATGTAATACATATAAAGCGTCTGACGCAAGAAAGTGT
>Ga0265298_10003440_pt1 | contig 20913 bp, 19 predicted proteins | sample AusTroGonzalo_MG_3_FD_193486 | JGI IMG/M metagenome (GOLD analysis project Ga0265298, IMG submission 193486) | Bovine rumen microbial communities from tropical cattle in Woodstock, Queensland, Australia - Gonzalo_01 | ecosystem: Host-associated > Mammals > Digestive system > Stomach > Rumen ... | reverse complement strand
AAGATGGCAGGAGAACCAGATTAACTGCAATCCGGATTTTCCGTGCGCAGAACTGGTGTATAGCAAAGACAGCGGAATCAACACATTCTGCCCCGCCGGGAAAGCCGTTACCGGGGTCAGGACAGATGCGGACGGAAACATCCGCTTCAGCCTCGTGGAGCCCATACGCATCAACGGGGTATCCGTGTTCCAGAACAGTGCCATCGTTAGCTGGACCGTCGCCGAAAACATTGCCCCGATAGACAGTTGCAAGTTGGAATGGTCGGCGCACGGGGCCACCCTGGGACGTATCGACGGCATAGACAACGGGGAAGGCCGCTACAGCATTATGTTGCGCGGGCTCAGCCCGTACACGGCCTATAGTTATACCGCAAGCGTCTACTATTCCGACGGAAGCGCATTCTCCGCATCGGGCAGATTCACCACCAGATTCTTCCGCAACGGAATCTTCCGCTTCATTTATTTCGGAGACGACGTCCGCAACCCCGACGGCAGCTTCAAGCCGTTCAGCAGATTCCCCCTGATAGTATACAACTCCGTGGACGAACACATCAGGTGGACTTTCAAAGACAAGGAGATTACTCCGGAAGCGGACGGGAAATGGACGCTTCAGGGCAGCGGTACACTCAAGGCTGAAATCACTAAAGCCGACGGAAGCGTGGATGTTATCACGAAGGAGATCGTAATGAGATGAAAAAGGTCCTTGCCATACTCAGCATTCTCTGCCTGCTGGCTGCATGCAGGGAGCCGGACCTGTCGGAAGAATTCAGCGCCGGCGACGACCTCCGGCTGGAGATAAAGGGTTACACCGTTTTCCTCTACAATCCCCTGACCTGCCAAAGAGGCTTCGACCGGAGCAGCAACGAGTTCCGCATCCATACCGACAATATGTCGGACTTCTTCATTGTCCGGCTCGACTCCATCCCTGTATCGGAAGGAGAAACGACTGCAGGCACCGTCTCCTGGACCACCGGCGACGATCTTCACAATAAGAAAACCAGCTTCGAGGCAATCAAGCTCGAAGGCGGCAAAATCTGGCTCTGGTCTTCATCCCACCGCATCGCGGCAGTGGTCGAGATTCTCGAATGACAGATTAGAAGGATTTAGCTATCCCAAGGAAATCGTCGGCTTTGAGGGACGCACCTCCGATGAGGCCGCCGTCAATGTCGGGCTGTGCGAAAAGTTCCTTTGCATTGGAAGGCTTGCAACTGCCTCCGTAAAGGATGGTAGTGTCGTCCGCGACCTTTGCGCCGAACTTTCCGGTGAGGACCTTTCGGATATAGGCGTGGATTTCCTGAGCCTGCTCTGCAGTTGCGGTCTTGCCCGTGCCGATAGCCCATACCGGCTCATAGGCAATCACGATGTTCTTCATATCTTCTGCCGAGAAGTGGAAGAGGACGTTTTCGGTCTGGGCCCTGACCACATCGAAATGCTTGCCGGCCTCACGCTCGTCGAGATTCTCGCCAACGCAGAGGATGACCTTCAGACCTGCCGCAAGTGCGAGTTGCACCTTGTCTACCAGCTTAACATCGGTCTCGCCGTAGTACTGACGGCGCTCGGAGTGGCCGAGGATGGTCCAGCCTGCACCGGTGGACTTTATCATGCCGACGGAAATCTCGCCTGTATAGGCGCCTTTTTCCTTATCCGCGCAGTTCTGCGCGGAAAGCTCCACGCGGGTGCCCTTTACCACATCTGCGACGGGGCAGAGATGGCAATAAGGCACTGCCAGTATAAGACCCACGTTTGACGGCGCTTCGCCGGCTTTGGCGACTACGTCCTTTGCAAGCTGCACGCCTTCGGGTACGCTGGTATTCATCTTCCAGTTTCCCGCAACAATATTCTTTCTCATTTCTTGTATATAATTAAATTGATACTCCTTCTTCCTGCAGGCGGCGGCAAACTTTTTTTCCGCGTTGCTCCGCAACCCTGAGCGGGTAAAATGCTCCAAAAAAAGGATGCCGCCGCCTGCGATGACAGTTGCAAATTTACTAATAAATAGCCAAATTTGTAAAATGTTTTAGAAATTGATTCGATGAAGAATTTTGTAGAAGAGTTGAAATGGCGCGGAATGATCCATGACATCACTCCCGGAACCGAAGAAGAACTGGCCAAAGGCCCCATGTCGGCATACGTGGGAATCGACCCGACAGGCGATTCGCTCCACATCGGGCATCTTGTCAGCATAATGATACTCAAGCACTTCCAGGCCTGCGGCAATAAGCCGTACGCCCTTGTGGGAGGAGCCACCGGAATGATAGGCGACCCTTCGATGAAGAGCGCGGAGCGCAATCTCCTCGACGAGGCCACCCTGGCCCACAATGTCGCCTGCATAAAGGCACAGCTCGGCAAATTCCTCGATTTCGGGTCCGACGCCCCCAACAAGGCGGAGCTTGTAAACAACTACGATTGGATGAAGGACTATACCTTTATTAATTTCACGCGCGATATAGGCAAACTCATCACCGTCAACTACATGATGAGTAAGGACTCCGTGAAAAAACGCCTCGAACGCAACTCCAGCGAAGGAATGTCATTCACCGAATTCACGTACCAGCTGCTCCAGGGCTACGATTTCCTCTATCTTTACCAGCATAACGGCGTCCGCATGCAGCTTGGCGGAGCAGACCAGTGGGGAAATATCACCACCGGCACGGAACTCATCCGACGTGTGCTCGGGAAGGAGTCATATGCCCTGACCTGCCCCCTCATCACCAAAGCCGACGGAGGCAAGTTCGGAAAAACCGAAAAAGGCAACGTGTGGCTCGATCCGGAACGCACCTCGCCGTATCAGTTCTACCAGTTCTGGCTCAACGTCAGCGACGACGACGCCGAACGCTACATAAAGATTTTCACCATGCTGGAGCGTCCGGTGATTGAAGCCGCCATTGAAGAGCACCGCGCCGACCCGGGCCGCAGAACCCTGCAAAAGCTTCTGGCAAAAGAAGTTACCATAATGGTGCACGGCGAAAAGGAATATGAGAATGCCGTGGCGGCTTCGCAGATGCTTTTCGGAAAGAGCACTTCGGAGGATCTGCGCAAGCTTGACGAGCGCACCTTCCTTGCCGTATTCGACGGCGTCCCCACGTTTGAAATCTCCAGGGAGGTTCTACCCTGCCCCGTGCAGGATTTTCTCGCCGTTCATACCACCATCTTCCCTTCCAAGGGAGAGGCGAGGAAGATGATACAGGGGAACGGTTTCAGTCTCAACAAGGACAAATTCACCGATCCCTTCGGACAGGTTACAGAAGCCGACATAATCGACGGCAAGTACATCCTCGCCCAGAAAGGCAAGAAAGATTATTACATCGTCATCGTAAAATAATATATGGAAAAGGCTCCCTCCACAAGGCAGCTCAAGGTTGCCCGCGAAATCCAGAAAGACCTCGCCGAAATCATCCGGGGAAAGGGTATGGCCGCGTTCGGCGGAGCCATGGTTACGGTGAGCGAAGTGCGCATCAGCCCTGACCTGTCCGTAGCCAAGGTCTACGTAAGCATATTCCCCTCCGAAAAGCAGGCTGATGTGATGTTCTCCCTCCAGGAGCAAAACCGCATGCTTCGCGGAGAACTCGGCCGCAGGGTCGGGAAGCAGCTCCGGATAGTGCCTGAACTGGCATTCTATCTTGACACTTCCATAGATTACGCCGAACACATAGACGAACTGCTGAAAAAGTGAGGCTCCCCCTGTACATAGCCGGACGCTATCTTTTCGCACGGAAATCACACAATGTAATAAATGTCATTTCGGCGATAAGCGCAGTCGGCATGGCCATAGGAACCGCCGCCCTCATAATTATCCTCTCCGTTTTCAACGGATTCAACGACATCATCAGGAGTAACCTATCCCCGCTGGAGGCAGACCTTCGCATCGTACCCTCCGAAGGAAAGGTGTTCGTGCCCGAAGGGGAAGCTTTCGACTGGCTGTATGACGCCCCGGAGGCAGGAAGCATATCGAGTGTCATCTCCGACAAGCTGTTCCTCTCCTACGAAGGGAAACAGGGGGTGGTGAGCGCGAAGGGAGTGGATGCGGTTTACCAGGAAGAGTCCGGCATGAGCGTGTGGCGCGGAGAAACGCCGCTCGCCATTGTCAGCAGGGATCTTTCCTGGAAGATGGGCATCAACCCCAAATTCCTCACTCCCCTGACCCTCTGGTATCCCGACCGAACCGGGGTTATATCTCCCTCCAATCCGGCAGCCTCCCTTCGCAGTGCGGAGGTATATCCCTCTGAAATAAAGGACATTCCGGGCACTTCAGAAAGCGGTGCGGACGGCATAATCATCCTGCCGGTTGAGATAATGAGCCGGCTCACGGGGTATGGCTCCGAGGTCACATCCGTTGAAATAAGGTATTCCGAAGACCTCGGAGGCAGGCAGCAGCGCCGCTTCATCCGCGAACTGCGGTCGAAACTGGGAGCGTCCCTAACGGTGCAGGACCGCTATATGCAGAATGAAACGCTCTATAAGATGATGCGCTACGAAAAAGCGGCCATCTTCCTGATACTCATTTTTATAGTGATTATCATCGCACTCAATGTCTTCGGCTCCCTCACCATGCTGATAATTGAAAAGGACGAGGACATCTCCACGCTCAAAGCTCTGGGAGCAGGAGAGCCCCTGATACGGAGGATTTTCGTGCTGGAAGGATGGCTGATTTCCCTTTTGGGGATGGCTGCCGGAGTCGTGACCGGAATTGCGCTCGTACTGCTGCAGCAGCATTTCGGGCTGATCAAAATGCCGGGAGATTTTCTCGTAGAAGCCTACCCGGTGGTGCTCAGGGCGCCTGACGTGCTGCTTTCCGCAGGGGGTGTCGCCCTGATAGGGCTGCTGGTCGCGCTTGCACCTGTCCGGAAAAGAAAATAATTATTGCTACCTTTGAAACCATGGATATATTGAGTATTATTCTCGGCGTATTGCTCTTACTGGCCATTGTCGCCATTGTTATAGTCACGACGCGCTCTTCGCGAAAGATTTCCGTAATTAACGATGAAAAATCGGCTCTGACGGCGGAAAAGGCCGCACTCGAAGCCAGACTCGCCGCGCAGGAAGAGGCTCAGAAGCAGATTGACGCCCAGAGGGAGGAAGCCCTGCAGGAGCAGCGCAAGATGCAGGCCGAACTGCTGAAAGCCGACCGGGAGCAGGCAGCGAAATCGCTGGAAGAGATGCGGAACGCCTTCAAGGCGCTCAGCGCCGAAAACAGCGAGCACTTCCGCAAGACAAGCGCCGAAAGCGTAGGCGAACTGCTCAAACCGATTCAGGAGAAATTCAAGGAATTCAGCGACAGCGTCAAAACCTCCGACGAGAAGAACGCCGAGCGCAGCGGCTCGATGGAAAAGATGATACACCTGCTTTCAGAGCAGAGCAAAAACGTCGGAAACCAGGCGCAGGCGCTTGCAGACGCCATTACGGGGCAGGGCAAGACCCAGGGTGATTTCGGAGAGATGCTGCTCGTGGACCTGCTTCGGGAAAGCGGCCTCCAGGAAGGGGTGAACTTCGACGTCCAGGGAGTCATACGCGACGAGTTCGGGCACGAAATCAAGAGTGACGAAGGCCGTACGATGATTCCCGACGTTATTGTGCATTATCCCGACGGAGGCGAAGTGATAGTGGATTCCAAAGTGAGCCTCAAGGCCTTCGTGGAATGGAACCAGGCTGTGCTGCCTGAAGACCGCAAGCGCCTGGCGAGGGAGCATGTGGCGAGCGTGCGTAGCCATGTGGACGAACTCAGGAGCAAGGATTACGCTTCCTACATCCCTGAAGGACGCCGGAAAATAGACTACAATCTCATGTTCATTCCCGTGGAAAACGCCTTCCGGCTTATGCAGGAAGAGGAGCCGCTGCTCTGGCAGCAGGCAAAGAACCAGGGAGTGCTGATTGTCAGCCAGATGTCGCTGGCAATAGTTCTGAACATGATCCTGGTCGCATGGCGCCAGTTCGACCAGCAACGCAATATCCAGGAGGTCTACAAAACCGCTTCCGAACTTATGAGCGTGCTGGAAAACTGGATGGCGGAATACGTAAAGATTGGGGAAAGGCTGAAAGATCTTGGCAAGTCCTACGATGAATCCACCCGGCTGCTCAAGGAATCCAACCAGAGCGTAATCCGCAAAATCTCCAAGCTGGAGAAACTCGGGGCTACCCGTAAACGTTCAAACGCCAGCCTGAAGACAGGCGGGCGCTTGATATCGGGTAAGGCTTCGGTCATTCCGAGCCAGCTTGCCGACGGGCTCGAAGAGGAATAATCAATACTCCACTCCAAGATTTTCAAGTATGAAGGCGTAGATATCCGCCTGCTCCTCGAGCACCTTCGCAAGAGGCTTGCCTCCGCCGTGTCCGGCTTTGGAATCGATGCGGATGAGGCAGGGATTCGTGCCGTCGTTGCATTCCTGCAGGGTAGCGGCGAACTTGAAGGAGTGCGCCGGAACCACGCGGTCGTCGTGGTCGGCAGTCGTCACCAGCGTCGCAGGATACTTTGTCCCCGGTTTCAGGTTATGGAGCGGTGAATAGCCCTTGAGGTATTCGAACATCTCCGCGCTGTCCTCGCTTGTCCCATAATCCGGAGCCCAGTTCCATCCGATTGTGAACTTGTGATAGCGGAGCATATCCATTACACCCACCTGGGGAATTGCAACCGCGTACAGTTCAGGCCTTTGCGTCATGCAGGCGCCCACCAGCAATCCTCCGTTGGAACCGCCGACGATTGCGAGTTTTTCAGGACTGGTATATTTTTCCGCGATAAGCCATTCGGCAGCTGCGATGAAATCGTCGAAGACGTTCTGCTTGTTCATCTTTGTTCCGGCCATATGCCATGCTTCACCGTACTCCCCTCCTCCGCGCAGGTTCACCTGCGCATAGATTCCGCCGGCCTCAAGGAATGGAACGCGCATGGCTGAGAAACCCGGGGTCAGCGAGATGTTGAATCCGCCGTAGCCATAAAGATAGACAGGGTTGCTTCCATCGAGCGCCAGATTCTTTTTATGGGTGAGGAACATTGGGATACGTGTGCCGTCCTTGCTTTCGAATAAAACCTGCTCACTCACAAGATCCGACAGGTCGAATGCAGTTTTGGGCTGACGATAGACGCTGCTCCCGCCGGTCTGAAGGTCATAGCTGTAGATGGTGCCAGGAGTAGTGAACGACGAATAGGAATAGAAGCACCATGGTTCGTCCTTGCGGCCGCTGAAACCGGCGCTGCCGGCTCCGGGAAGTGCAACCTCGCACAGGCGGATGCCGTTCATGTCATGGACGTATGAATGGGTGGAAGCATCTTTCAGGTAACTGGCAATCAGCTTGCCTCCGATGAAAACGGCCCCTTCCAGCACACAGTCGCTCTCAGGTATCAGTTCTTTCCAATTCCTGTAGTCGGGCTTCGCGATGTTTGCCACCACCACCTTGTTCATGGGTGCGCCGAGGTTGGTGAAAATATAGATGGCATCGCCTTCGGTTTCAAGCACGGCACAGGTGTTCTTCATATCGGCAGTCATCTGCACGAAGCCGGCGTCGGGCACGCGCAGGTCCTTTACATACAGATTGTTTCCCACATCGGCACCGTCCTCGTACAGGAAGGCCATGGTTTCTTCTTCATTGACCTCCAGCTGATAGAAGCGCAGCGGCTCCGCAGGATTGGAGTAGAAGAGTTCATCCTCGGACTGGGGCGTACCGATTTTATGATAGTAAATCCTGTGGCCTTCGTTCTTGCCGCTGAATTCGTGGCCGTCCCCTTCGGGAGCCTCGTATGCGCTGTAGTAGAATCCGTCTCCACGCCAGGAAGCCCCCGTGAACTTGGCCCAGACGATATGGTCGTCAAGCAGCTGTCCGGTGGCCGCATCCATTACGAAAATCTCCTCCCAGTCGCTTCCGCTGCGGGAAATCACATAAGCCATGTATTTGCAGTCATGCGAGAAATAGCATCCCTTGAGTGCAACGGTGCCGTCGTCTGACAGGGTGTTGGGATCCAGGAACACCGACGCTTCTCCGCCCGGTTCGGGCATCTCGTAGAGCACGCTCTGGTTCTGCAGGCCGTCATTCTTGTAGAAATACCACTTGCCGTTCTTCTTGTGGAACGGTACGCCGACCTTTTCGTAGTTGCTGACCTCCTTCAGGCGGGCGAGGATTTTCGCCCGTGCGGGGAGCTTTTTCAAATAAGCGTTGGTAACACGGTTCTGTGCCTTTACCCACGCGGCGGTTTCCTTCGACGTATCGTCTTCAAGCCAGCGGTACGGGTCGGCAACCCCGGTGCCGAAGTAAGTGTCTACGGTGTCGTCCTTGCGCGTCTGTGGAAGTTTCGGAGCGCAGGCGTCAAGAGCAATTGCAGTCATTGCCAATAGAATTATCAGATTGTTTCGTTTCATGGGTGCAAGATACGAAAAAAAGCGCCAGATTGTTGCATCTGACGCCTGTTCTGCCGTACGGTTAATCCTAGAACCTGTCTTCCGACGACACGGTGAGCTTCTTGCGGCCGTGTGCACGACGGGATGCAAGAACGCGACGGCCGTTGGGAGTGCTCATGCGCTCACGGAAGCCGTGCTTGTTGACGCGCTTGCGGTTTGAAGGTTGAAATGTCCTTTTCATATCTGTAATTTTTTAACTTTTCGCGTTAGGGAGTGCAAAGGTAGTTTTTTCCAATCTCAATTACAAATTTTTCTGCAAAATATTCGTCTTTCAGCCAGGAATCGATGTTCCAGATGCGTATGTTGGCGGATGGAATGCTGAATTTTTTGCACAAGACGGTGATTTCGGATTCGATGTCTCCGCCTTTCAGGTACAGGATTCCCTTGCGGAAGCGGCTGCGGACCCAGGGGTAGAAATTCTCGAGGCTGGTGACTGCTCGGCTGACAACCCAGTCCCATTCTCCCTTAAGGCTCTCCACACGGGCATTCACGCACTCTACGTTCTGAAGTCCCAGCCCGTCGGCAACCGCCTGCGCCACCCTGACCTTCTTTCCGATTGAGTCACACAGCGTAAAACGCGCTTCCGGCATCACCATCGCCAGCGGTATTCCAGGAAAACCGCCCCCGGTTCCCACATCCAGAAAACTATCCTGTCCCGAAAGGTCAGGGTAATAAATATCCAGATACTGTGCAATCGCAAGAGAATGCAGGATGTGATGACGGAAAATATTGTCCTCATCCTTGCGGGAGACGACGTTTATCCGGCTGTTCCACTCGCGCCAGAGTGCAACCGCCTGCCCGAATTCCCGTTCGGAAGGAACCGTCATACCCCGTGGGCCTCCTCCAGAAGGCTTCCGAGTTCTTCAATGTCGCGGCAGATAAGCGAAGGTGCGTGCGGCCACTGCCGGGCAACTTCAAGGGTAGTTTCTCCGCTCAGCACCAGAACCCCGAAAGCACCGGCATTGTAAGCGCACTCGACATCGGTGTAGATTCGGTCTCCCACCATTGCAATCTCATCTGCAGCAAGCCCGTAACGATGCTCTATGCCTTCAATCATCGCAGGGTCCGGCTTGCCTATGACGGTATCCGGTTTCCGGCCCGTGGCATACTCGATGCACGAACAGAGCGAACCGCAGTCAACAAGTACCGTAGGCTGGTCGGTCGGGCATACGCGGTCCGGATTCGTAGCAATGTATGGAATCCCCTTCGAAGCCCACCAGCTCGCACGGCAAAGGCGGGAATAGACCAGCGTCGGATCGAAGGCCACCACCAGCAGGTCCGGCACATCATCAGCCGAATCGGCAGTGCTTACAAATCCGGCCTCCTCGAACTGGCTTATCATCGAAGGAGTACCCAGAAGGAACAGCCTCTTTGCCGAAGGATAATTGGCCTTGATGAAATCTATCGTGGCCGGCACTGTGCTATACATCTGCTTCTTGTCCGCACGTATGCCCATTTTCGTAAGCTTGGCAAGATAATCTTCCAGCGAACGGGTGGGATTGTTGGTAAGGAAAGAATAAGATATGCCGAGCCGGTCCAGCTTTGCCAGGAAATCCAGCGTGAAGGGGAAGATGGTATTGCTCAGATAGATGGTCCCGTCCATGTCCAGGGCCACATGCTTAATTTTCAGCAGGGAACTGCGAAGCTCGTTATTCATTTGCCACAAAATTTTCAGTGAACTTTCGGGAACGCTCATAGCCGTCGCGGGGAGCATTCCACATGCAGAGGAACAGTACGGCGCCGACTACGCCGACACAGATAAACGTAATGAAAACGGCACGCCAGCCGAAATTGTCGGCAATGAGGCCCACCCCTATTGCAGACAGGGCGGAACCCACATAGCCGAGGATTCCAGTCAGGCCGTTGGCCGTGGCGGAAGCTTCCTTGGTAGCCTGGTTGGCAGCACCGATCCCGATCAGCGCCTGAGGCCCGTAGATGCAGAATCCTGCAAGGGCCAGCACCACGGTGGAAAGGATGACAGGCATCTCGACAAGGGCGAAAAGGCCGAGGAAAATGACTGAACCTACCATTGCGAACAAGCACATACGGTGAGCCTTTCCCTTGAAAATCCTGTCCGTAGCCCAACCGGCAAAGATGGTTCCGAATACGGCAGTCAGTTCAAAAGCGGCCACGGACCATGCAGCGCCGTTGATGTTCATGCCGCGGTCTTCGGTAAGGAACTTGGGACCCCAGTCGAGAACACCCATGCGGAGCACATATACGAAGATATTGACAACCGCATAAAGTACTACCCATTTGTTGAAGAAAACCATGTGCTTGAGGAATGCTCCGTGCGCCCCTTTCTTGCCTTCGGTAGCCTGCTTTCCCGTTTCGGTGCCGGGAATTTCTTCAAGGCCGACGCTTTGCGGACTGTCCTTAAGCCCCGCGAAACAGAGGAACGCACCTCCTATGGCGACTATGGCCGGAACGATGAAGCACCAGCGCCATGCACCGTAATGGGATGCATAAGCCATTACCTTGGCCGTCTGCTCGGCCGCAGGGAGGTTCTCCCATCCCTTGATGCTGGTAGCGAGGTTGGCAGTTATCCTTGCAACCACGCTGCTGTCGCCGGACATGTCGGCTCCCATATTGGTCATAAGCAGGCCGCATATAACTACCGCGCCGAAGGCTCCGACTGAATGGGATGTGTTCCATATACTCATCTTTGTTGCAAGCTCGCCCGGTGCGATCCACTGCGGAAGCATTCTCGCGCAGGGAGGAAAGCCCATCCCCTGGAAATACTGGTTCAGCACTATGGTGACTCCCATCACCAGAATAAGCATATTCACAAACTGAGGCCCCTCGTGGACTCCTGTAATCCAGTAGCTCACATCCACTCCGAAACTGAAGCTTATATTGGCCAGAGCACACAGGATCAGGCCTATGCCCATAAATACCTTGGGGCTGACCTTTTCCACTACGAACCCGTTAAGGAAGCGGCTGAGGCCGTAAATCAGCGAGCCTATCGCTATCACTATCCCGAAACTCGTGTTGGAAATGCCGTATTCGGCCGTGAGGCCGGGCATGGCGATGGAAAAATTCTTACGGACAAAATAAAAAATGGCATATACTACCATCGAAACTATGATGGTACGCCACTGCCAGTAATTGAAAGACTTATTGGTCGTCATACCTGTTTATTCTGTTTTCATCTTGTCAATCTGTGCCTTCGCACGGCGGATACGGGTTCGCACGGTATTGAGCGGAAGTCCCGTTTCCTCCGCTATTTCATTGTACTGCAGGCCGTCCACAAGCCGCATCCGGGCGATTGGCCGGTAGAGCTCGGGAAGTCCGTCTATGTATTTTTCCGTCTGAACCTTGTCTTCGTCGCGGATTATAGAATCCAGCGGGGTATCATCGCCGCTTCCCATCGAAATGACGGCGTTGCCCGCCGAAAAGTCCTGATCTATCGAAACATAACGCTTCTGCGACCGGCTTTCCTGCTCTATTATGTCCAGCGCGGTATTGTGGGCGATATTCATCAGCCATGTGGAAAAACGGCTCTTTGAAGGGTCGTAGGAGCGGATCTGCCGGAAAGCCTTCTCGAAACTGCGTGAGCAAATGTCGTCCACATAGAAATCGTCGAGATTCTTCATCCTTCCCTTTATGTAGGAACGTAGCGAATCTATATGCGTGTCCCAGAGCTCCGTAAAAGCAGCTCCGTCTCCGATTATCGCCAGCCGGAGAAGTTCGTCAATGGGCCTCGAGCCAAGTCTTGCCATAATTACATTCTACTGTAAGCGGAACCGACAGTTCCACTACGTTCTGCATTTCCCGTACGAGAATCGCCTTCACCCGTTCCGTTTCGCTCTCAGGCACCTCCAGCAGGAGTTCATCGTGAATCTGCAATACCATCACGGCCTTCAGTCCTTCCTCACGGAGGCTTTCGGATACCCTGATCATTGCAAGTTTGATAATATCGGCCGCCGTCCCCTGGATGGGTGCATTCACGGCGTTGCGTTCGGCTATCGCGCGGATATTCGCATTGTGCGAATTGATATCAGGAATATAACGCCTGCGGCCGAACATAGTTTCGGTATAAAGCGTTTCCCTCGCCTTCGCCAGAGTGCCGTCTATGAAAGAACGGATGGAAGGGAACGATGCGAAATAGTCCTCTATCAGTTTTTTAGCCTCTGCACGCGGACATTTCAACCTTTGGGCGAGGCCGAAGGAAGATATCCCGTACATTATGCCGAAGTTGGCCGTTTTCGCCATTCTCCTTTCGTCGGCAGTCACGTCCTCAACCGTCTTTCCGAAAATCTTTGCGGCAGTGGCCGCATGGACGTCCAATCCGTCGCGAAAGGCCTTCCGGAGATGTTCGTCTCCGCACAGATGCGCCATCACCCTCAGTTCTATCTGGGAATAATCCGCCGACATCATAACCCGTCCGGGCGATCCCGGAACGAATGCCTTGCGGATTTCGCGGCCCTGTTCCGTCCGGATCGGGATATTCTGGAGGTTCGGATTGCTGCTGGAAAGCCTGCCCGTGGAGGTAAGTGCCTGATTGAAAGTGGTATGCACCCGCCCGTCCACCGGAGAGATATATCCTCCGAAGGGTTCGATATACGTCGAAAGCAGTTTTCTCAGTCCGCGATAATCCAGCAGCGCATTGATTATCGGATGCCTGTCGGACAGGGTGGAAAGCGTCTCTTCGTCCGTCGGCCAATTGCCCTTTGCAGGCTTTTTTGCCTTCGGATCCAGTTTCAGTTTCTCGAAAATCACCTCTCCCATCTGCTTAGGCGAACTCACGTTCAAAGAAGCATTGTCCGCATATCCGCGGATTTCGGCTTCCCTTGCATTCATCTGCAGGCGAAGGGAATCGGCGAAACTCTTGAGCGACGACAGATCAACCTTTACTCCGGTACGCTCCATCTGCGCAAGAACTCCGATAAGCGGGGCTTCTATTTCGTCGTAAAGCTTCTGCATGCCGGCATCTTCCAACCCTGAATAAAGCATTCCGGCGAGCCGGAAGACGGCTTCCGCTTCCATACCGTGGTCGGCTTCCCCGGGTACGCTGCCGTCATCGGCGAATAGCGAGCCTGTATCGGCCGGACCGGCATCTTCCAGATTGACGTTCAGATATGCCTGGGCAAGGGAGGAGAGGCGGTGATCGCTTTCCGGATTCAACAGGTAATGCATCAGTTCGATGTCGAAGAGGCGGCCGGCAAGCGTGATTCCACGGCCTGCCAGGGCGTTCATCTGAGCTTTGATGCCGTAGCCCGCCTTGCTTTTCGAAGGGTCTTCCAGCAACGTCCTGAATTCCTCGGGACTTCCGCTGCGGCCTCCTTCGGCATCGGCAAGCCATATTTTTTCACCGTCCAGCACGAAGGCGCAATCTGCCATCCGGACAGTATTGCTTAACCCCGCATCGGCAGGGATACTGCCTCGCCGACCGTCCGGCAACGCCGGACCCCTCCCAGGCGAGCCTGGGCCCCTCCCTCTAAGCCGAGGGTGGCGTAGGTCCTGCGAGGCAGTTCCCTCCTCTGCGGAAAATGACTTTTTCCCTTCACCTGTCCGCATAGCTCCGGCATCCCCCAGATACTTCTTAAGGGAATTGAATCCGTAAAGGTTGAAAAGATCGAAGGCGGAAGGATCGGGGGCCGTCAGAAGCATGTCGTCTGCGGTAGTGTCGATGGGAATATCCGTCTTTATGGTCACCAGGGTTTTGCTGAGCGCGATATGGTCTTCGGCGGCGCGGAAAAGTTCCTGCTGCCGGGCCGTCAGTTCTCCCAGATGCTCGTAGATGCCCTCGAGAGTGTCATATTTCTGAAGCAGTTTGCCGGCACCGACCTCGCCTACCCCCTTCACTCCGGGAACGTTGTCGGAGGCGTCGCCACAGATCGCCAGCATGTCGATTATCTGGTCCGGACGGCTGATGCCGTACTTCCCGCAGAGCCGGGGGATGTCGTACAACTCGTCGTCGCCGCCTTTCTTGCCCGGTTTTATCTGGAAGATGTGCTCTTCCAGAAGCTGGCCGTAATCCTTGTCAGGAGTGACCATATACACGTCGAACCCTTCCCTGGCGCTGCGCTTTGCCATGGAACCCAGCACGTCATCCGCTTCAAAACCGGGAATCATCAGTACCGGGATGTTGAGCGAACGTACTATCTTCGTGAGCGGCTCAAGGGCGTCTATGACGAGCTGCGGGGTTTCCGCACGATTGGCTTTATATTCCGGATAAAGCTTGTTCCTGAAAGTGCCTCCCGGAGGATCGAACCCCACCGCGATGTGCGTGGGCTGCTCCCTCTTTATGAGTTCGAGCAGATACTTGGTAAAGCCGAAGAGAATGGACGTATCCATTCCCCCGGCATTTATCATCGGCCTGCCCAGGAATGCATAGTACATCTTGAAGATGAGGGCATGGCCGTCTATCAGGAACAATCTCATTTATGATTAGAAATTGAAGCAGAGAGACATCCCGGCCGTGGGTTTCACGCTTCCGTCCTGCCTGTGGGCAAGCAGGACATTGGGGGCGAGATTCATTTCCACGGCACTCCGCTTCCCGCATGCGTCCTGATAATACATGTTCTTTACTTTTGCAATCCTGCCGGCATCGATGCAAGACCAGATCGCCACGCCAAGGTCCGCCGCAGAGAAAATCAGAATCCGTTTGATGAGTGCGGAGGCCTGTGCCTCATCGGAAAAACCGGTAACGGTGCCGTTGGCATCGGTAACGGCTATTTTCAGAAGGTCTTCCAACTGGTCTTCCAGAACAGAGGTGAGAATCATGCCGCCTGCCATGAAACAGAGTCCGCGGACGGTTTCATGCATCACAAGCTGCCCTGAACCCGGGACAAAGAACGAGAGGGCCCTGGTCCAACCCACTGCATAGGGATCGGTCGGATTGGCAAAATATTCCTTTGGGTTAAAATTGCCTTTGATATCCTTGTAATTTGCAACATACTGCGCATTTGCGGACAGAACCGACACCAGCGCCAGAACGGTAATGATAAGAATGCGTTTCATATTTCAGCGATATAAACTATTAACTTACAAATTTAAGAAAAGTTTTACAAACATGCAGTTTGCTTATCTCACATAAAAATGTTAGTTTTGAAAAAAATCACCTGTATGAAAAATTATCTCTTCAATCTCAAGCCCTGCCGGGTAATGTTCGTGTTCATGATCTTGTTATCAGCCAATGTGGCAAACGCCCAGGATGATCCCTATGGCGGCAATCAGGTAGAACAGCTTATGAAGCGTAAACGCGAGGCGTCGGCCGAACTTGAGCGCAAGGCTCAGGCTCAGAAGAATGCCGGGTGCAGGATCGTAGAGTGCAGCAGAGATACCCTCATTGGCTCATGGCATTCCGGCAAAGGCACGATTATCAGCAAGAAGCAGCACGAGAGCGGCCCTGCGCAAGGGGCATTCATATCATACAAAGTGGACTATGAAAAGGGGGCGATCGAATGCAACGACGGCAGCGTGGTGGCAAAACTGCTTGACGACGGCCTGGATATTCTGGACAGGGATATGAAGGTAACCATCAAGAATGGCGGCGTTTCCATCAACGGGGAGCCGTGCGGAGTGGTTACGCGCCAGGATATCACGATCTATGGGCGGCGGCTGGGCTATTTCTCCTGCGAAGCCACCCGGGAACTTGTTGCTTTCTTTTTCCTGCACGACTATCTGCAGCCTGAAGATTTGCAGAAGATGAAAACCATACGCGTGGAACAGAAAAAACGCGAAGCGGAGGCAGCGGCTGCTTTCAACTCGAATATGATGAAGATCAGCACCGGCAATTTCACCTCCCCGACGGGAACGGTCATCGGCAGAATCAGCGCCAGCGGCGATGTTTACAACAAGTCGGGCCAACGCATAGGCCATGTTTCATCCGACGGAAAAGTCTCCAATGCCAGCGGCTCTGCGGGCTCTTTCAACGCCAAGGGTATGGTATATGACAAAACCGGCTCTCCCATCGGACGCATACAGCCTGACGGCGCTGTCGAGAATTCCGGAGGTTCGCGAATCGGGACAATCTATAACGACGGCAATCTGGGCGACCGTTCCGGCTCGCACGTTGCCAGGTTCTCGGGGACAGGCAGGTATGTCGCCGCAGTATGCTACTACTTTTTCTTCAGGAACGATATTCGCTGACGCACATTATTCCCCGATCATCTCCAGGTAAAAACTTACGGGCCTGAATCCGTCATTACAGCTTATCATCGCCTCCGTTGGCATAATTATTCTTCATTATTTCTTTAATCGAAGAAGTTGCCAGGTGGAGGGATCCGATTGTTCCGCCCAGGTAAACCCGTCCTCACCGGAGGCGTTGTCGTATACAGTTACGTTGACTCTGTAACATCCGGACGATGGCCAAGCCGGGATTCCATAAAACCCAGAAGGGTATGTCCATCATTCAGGACACGCACACAGGGCATTTGGTCTGTATAAACAGGTGTATCCCCATCGGTATACTTATACTGACGGATAACCTTATAGCAATTACCAACGCCTCCCGGCCCCCAGGTATGACCACCATCCAAAGACTCCACAATTGAAGTCCCTGAATTAAACTTCTGCGGCTCCGTATCCGTAAAATAGCATTGGAGTTTTCCATAAGGAAGTTCCAACATAAAAGGCTCCCATGCCGTCCCGTCATAAATAAACTCCTCCGCTTCCCAGGTACGGCCGTTGTCACGGCTTCGACGCATTGCAATATGGTTGCACTCCGGATAGTAGCGATAACCCTTGTCGGCCCTTAATGCTGCATACGCAAGCAGCTCTCCTCCTTTGAGAACAATGGCATCGGCGGAAGAATAGCGCCATTGGTCATCCCCGGCCGGCGTCCTGGCAGGACGGGCCGAAAACAGTAATTGCGGAGGGTCCCAATGCACCAGGTCCTTACTGAGATTGTACCAAACAGACGACCCTATACGGCCATTGTGGTACATCAGGAACCAGGTGCCATCGGAGAGTTTCTTTATACGGGCATATACGGGATTATTGCACCCCAGGGCGGACGGCGGGATCAGTCGCATTTCGGAGGCTATCCCTTCAAGGCTGCTCCGCAACTCGACCCCGGCGTGCGAGTCCAGGGATTCTTGCACCGGATTCAGCGCAGAATAAGGAATCGGCCTCTGTCCGCCTGCCGGCCGAGAGGCAAGAAGACCTGCCAAAACCAAGACAACAAAGAAACAGCGTCCGTTATTCATGTCAATCCTTGATATTAAATACGACCGAAGAAGTCGATGCTTCGCCAATCCACTAACACTCTTAGATGTTATTATGTACTGATAAAACGATCACTCCATTTGATTTCAACGAGCCATATACGAGATAATACCCACAAGAAGCAAAGCTAAGGCCAAGACTATGAGGCCATAATAAATGCCGGTCCTGATGGTCAGCCGTAAGCTTTTCCCCCATGTCAGGCCGAAAAGCTGGCGGTAATCTATGGCTAGTAGGAGAGCCATCAGCCCTACTCCTATCTCTCCTCCATGATTTCCGGGAAGGAACAGGGAGAAGAACATGAAGAAACAGAACTGGCACAGGACGTATGCTGCCGCTGCAGCACAGGCAGATATGCTCATATCTTTCTTCCTCAGCACCAGGAACATGGCCAGCCAGAGTAATAGGAAGTCTTTCAGGAACAGATAGACACCCTGGCCGCGAAGAGAACTCTCCAGCGCTGCCAGCGAAGCCTTGGCCGGGGAGTCAACCAGTTCCGGATGCTTGTCGAGGCTGAAAAGGTTGAGGATCAGGGGGACATCCATGCTTATATCTTTCGCCCAGTGTATTCCTTTCGCAGATACCAGAATAGAATCGGCTGAGGGTGTTATTTCTTCCGTTATTTCGTTTAATATTTCGTTTTCAGCAGTCTCTTTACGGGGGCCGAAATCGGGATTGATTATCGAAGAAATCAAGGCGAAGAAGGCATAAAAGATAATCAGGGAAGTCAGCGGAGCGAGATACCTTTCGTGCTGCCCCTTGATATAGTCCCGTATCATATAGCCCGGGCGCAGAAGCAGGTGAACGAAGGTGCGTTTTGCATCATCGTTTAGGAATGGGATGCTGTCGAAAGCCCCCTTGTAGAAGTCTCCGTTCCTGCTTTTGTCTTTCTTCTTCGACCAAGGCAGAAACCCCAGTTTCTGCCAAATCCTGAATACCCTTAGCAGCGCTTTGATTCGTTCTTTATTCATATTTGTCCACAAATATAAAAATAATGCGGGTGACGTCATTGTTTTCGAGACAGCTACTGCAACTGATACACAAAAAAATTGATTGTTGTTTCTATGTTTCTGCTTGCTGCAGTGAGTTCCTTTGCAAAAGGTGATTGAAAAGGCAAGGATGCAATAATTAAAATGTCTAAGCCCCGCTTTGTCCAGGATGGAATACAGCATTCAAGAAGACGTTACAGGATTGGGTGGCTAGTAATAAAGTAGATGTCGCTAAATTCGAAAATTTAGCTGCTACTAAGCGAATGAAGCCTGAAGGAGAAATACCCTTTGCCGTCCAGATAGGCCAGGGCGTCATTCAAGAGCGCGGCCTTCTTGTTTTCATCAAGGTCAGAATGGAAGAGGATGTCAATGAAGGTTTCCAGACCGTAGTCTGAAATCTTCCAGGTTTCCACAAGATACCAGACAGGATTCTCTTGCTGCAGGACCGAATCCAGGTCAAACGGTAGGCTGACCTTGTCAAATTCATCTTTTACGTCGGCCAGGGAATAATCTGTCGTGTCTCCGTCCAGCAGGCCGAGCTTCCGGGCAATCATCAGCAGCATCTCGCCGAGGCGGTCAATCTCTCTGAGGATATAATCTTCCATTTGCGTTATTCACTGATTGAGTTATCTTCTTTCAATTGAAGCCGCTTGACTCTTTTTGTGGCCGTTCCTGTTGGCACCTACTCGGCGGATAATACCACTCGACTTCATATCGGCAAGTATTTTTTCTATCTGTCGGGCACTCATTCCAAAGTCTGTAGCTATCTTGGATGCCGAGATTCGCCAGTCTGCCCGAAGATATCCAAGCACTCTTTGATGCTGATAGTTGAGGCCTTTGGCTTCGGTAATGTCATCGTTGGATTTCCCCTGGTGAATGAGCAGCGTGTCAAAGATTTCCTACAGCATAAAATCGATGAACGGGCCGCTGTCGCCTATGCCCGAACTCTTGTTGATGGCTTTGGGCGATACTGTGAAGGGTGGTTTATACATTTTATTCCGACATTTATTCCGACATAAACAAAAAGAGGACCTCCTTTCGGAAATCCTCTGTACTATATGATATATTATCGAACTTTATGCGTGCGTTGTTGGTACCGGAGTCGTTTTCGGCAGAAATAAAAGCGGGCCAGAAGTGAAATCCTTTGATATGATACTTGTTTATATCATATAATTTTATTAGTTTTGCGAAAAATAAGGCATATGGAAATTCCGTTCGTATATGGAAAGATCGTTTCGGACAACGATTTTACCGATAGAGAGGAAGAAACTCGGAAACTGGTTTCGAACTTCCTGTCCCAAACAAACACCGCCATCATCTCCCCTCGCCGATGGGGGAAATCTTCGCTGGTTAACAAGGCGATAGAGTCCGTTGCCAAATCGGACAATACTATTTTATTCGTGAAAATGAATGCATTCAAGTGCGAGAGCCCCCAGGACTTCTACGAGTTGTTCGCCAAGCGTACCATTGAATGCATATCATCTACGGCGGAAATGCTCCTTTCCAACGCAAAGGAATTCATCTCGAGGCTTTTGCCCAAACTGTCCATTTCAGATCCGGCTGGCCAATACGAGATGTCGTTTGGTATTGACCTGAAGAATAACCCTATCGGGGAGGACATCCTGGATCTTCCTCAGCAGATAGCAATGAAGCGGAGGAAAAAGGTGGTGGTTTGCATCGATGAATTCCAGCAGACAGGGGCGTTTGCCGAGACGGAGCGGTTCCAGAAGATTCTCAGGAGCCATTGGCAGGAGCAATCAGATGTTGCCTATATCCTATATGGAAGCAAGAAACATATGATGCTCAATATCTTTGGAGAATATGGAAGTCCGTTCTATAAGTTTGGAGACCTGATGTTCCTTCCGAAGATATCCAAAGAAAACTGGATCACTTATATCAAAGGCCGTTTCATGGAAACCAAGAAATCTATTACTGATGATGTTGCAGGTCATCTTGCCGATTTGGTCGAGAACCATTCCTATTATGTCCAGCAGCTGGCCCAGTATGCCTGGCTCCGTACCAATAAGGTTTGTTCAGAAGAGATTGTCGATGTCGCGTTCCAGGGAATGCTCGATTCACTGAACCTTCAGTTTGTCAACTTGATGGACAGCCTGACGGAAAAGCAGCGGAGTTTTCTCTGTGCCGTCAGCGACGGCGTCACGAATCTGTCTTCCGTAGAGACGCTTTCTCGGTATCGGCTTGGTACAAGCGGGAATATCCGCATCATCAAAGGAGCACTTAAAAAGCGGGATTTGATTGAAGAAACCGGTCACCAGGTTAAAATCCAGGATCCGCTCCTGAAGCAGTGGATTCAGAAAGTGTACGTGAGTTTCTGAAGCTATACTACGGTGAAAAATTGTCGAACCATC
>Ga0265298_10003439_pt1 | contig 20925 bp, 14 predicted proteins | sample AusTroGonzalo_MG_3_FD_193486 | JGI IMG/M metagenome (GOLD analysis project Ga0265298, IMG submission 193486) | Bovine rumen microbial communities from tropical cattle in Woodstock, Queensland, Australia - Gonzalo_01 | ecosystem: Host-associated > Mammals > Digestive system > Stomach > Rumen ... | reverse complement strand
TTCGCGCATATAGGAGCCGCTTTGGCTGTCCCAGTTGCTATTGTAATGGTGGCAGGTACGGTGTCCGCGGTCGCCATAAAGGCCAAACTTGAGGCCTTTGGCGTGAACGTAATCGGCCAGGGCCTTCATGCCGCTAGGGAAGGTTTTCGGATTGTTCTGGAGGTTGCCATTGGCATCTCGCTTGGTGTCCATCCAGTTGTCGTCCAGGTTAAGGAATATGTAGCCAGCATCCTTCAAGCCCGAAGAAACCATGGCATCGGCAATTTCCTTAATCTGTTTTTCGTTGATGTTCTCATGGAACACGTTCCAGCTGTTCCAACCCATGGGGGGTGTAAGTACCAGTTTGTCGGCATCAGCAAAAACCGGCATGGCCAACCCAAAAAGGGCGAGGGCCGCCACTGTTGAAACTTTTCCTGCGCTTTGCAACATCTTTTTCTCCGTTCTTTTTTACTACTTAACAATCACCCGATGCATGACCGTGCGAGATTTAAGGAAATACACACCCTTATGGGGGACTAGCGTTTGGACTTTTGCTTGGGCTTCGTGGATGCTTGCGGTACTTACGTTGCCCATGAAGGTTCCGTTCAGGCTGTAAATGCGGTAAGTTTGCACGCCTAGGGCATCAAAACGCACCTTTTGTGCAATGCTCGAAGTCTTGCATTCGCCCTTGCAAATTTCAATCCAGTCCACGTTCACGTTGTTGCCCACGATTTCCACTTTGAGGACATGTTCGCCGGCGGTAATTTCAGAGGTCTTGGCGGATACCACCGAGTAGGTGCTCCAGTCGTTTTCGCCGTTCTGCTTGGCGATGATTTCATCGGTGATGGCCTTGCCGTCTATGTAGAGTTTGACGCCCGCATTTTCGGAAGGTGTCGCCATATTCACGCGTACATCGTATTCTCCGGCTTCTGCGAAGTTGACGGTGTAGCGCAACCATTCGTTTTCGGCCGTGTAACCGAGGGCATAACCCTCGCAGTCCTTGGTGTTCGCCTTGTCGGCGCAGCCAAAACCCACAATGTCCACGCCGGTTTCGCGGTAAGCCCCGCCCTTGTTTTCGCCATCGTTGTCGCTATAGGCCTTGTAGGGCTTGCCTTCGTCAAAATTTTCGGCCTCGATGCGTCCGGGAAGGGAGACCGCTGTGCCGCCATAGGGGGTAGGGGGGACCACTTCCTGGGAGCTTTCCAGGTAGATTTCGTCCTTGTAATCCGTACCGATCTTGAACCAGTCAAAGTCGGCGTACCCCCCTGCCGTCTTGGTGGCATAATTAAACAGGCCAAAGCGGTATCCAACGAACATGCCGAGAGAGAAACTCAGGCTTACGTTATCGCCAATCTTGGTCCAGTTGGAGCCATCGGTGCTGTAGTAGAACGAGGCTGTTCCCCTGTCAAGAGGCAGGTCGAAATCGACACGCAGGTAAACCTTGGAGCCGGATATAGGAGCGCTGGCTTTTTGGCTTTCTCCACTCTTGTCTCCGGAGTACATCACCACCTTGTAACTGCCGCTTTCTTTGGCCAAACCCACGAATCCCTTGTCATCTTGCAAAGCGACAAGGCCTGCAATGTCGCCGTCCTTCATACCGGAGCCGTCCACAAGGGTTCTGCCGGAACACTTGGGACCAAAAGTGCGCTGGGTCAGGGTGTTCTTTGCCGTTACGATTCGAGAATCGGTGCGGCCGGTGGTAATGCGGTAATGGCCAGGATTTGCTGTCAGGCTCCAGTTCTTGTTGTCGGGATTATGGTTGAACTGCCATTCGAGAGCAAGATCTTCGGAATCAAAGTCGTCGGAGGTGACCATGCCGTAGCCGGGCAACGGGGATTCGGGCAAATCGAGGCTCGCGGGGGCCTTGTTGGTTCCGGTAGCCGGTTCCGGCCAACCATCTTTCCAGACCGTGGGAACCAAGTGGGGGACACGGCCTACAGGACCCGAATCGCGGAACAGCAGGGCGTACCATTTGCCATCGGGTGTATCGAAGATTCCGCCTTGTGCCACGCCGTTATCGGATAAAAAATACCTTCCGCTATATCCCGAAAGCAGATTCTTGGAACGGTAAACGATTTCGCTACGGCTCTTGCCTGCTGGCCAGGAAATGGTAAACAGGTAATATTCTCCGTTGACCTTTTCCATGTGCGAACCTTCTTGCTGCACATAATAGTTGCTTGAACCCGTTACTTGGTTCACGCTCACGCCGCCAACATAACCGCTACGGCCCCCAGCCTTTACACCGCTGGCATCGTCATTCAACTGCACGTAGCTAATCCGGTCGCCGCTACCGTAGAACACCCATGCAGTGCCGTCGTCATCAAAGAATAGGGAAGGGTCGTGGTAGAAGGGGAGCTGGACTTCGGACCAGTTGCCGCTTTCTACGTCGGCTGTTTTGTACAGATGAGTTTTGTTGGTGGTATAAGACGGGGTGAGAATGTAGAAGTATCCCTTATGGTAACGGATACTAGATGCCCAGGAACCCTTGCCATAGGCGTGTTCCCCTTCGCCTTTGCTGTTATAGCTTGTCAGGTTCATGTTGGCGTTGTTGGTGAGCGTCTGGTAGGCGTAACCCACGGTGCGCCATTGTGCAAGGTCGGTAGACTTCATGATGGGAACGCCAGGGGCAAAATGCATGGTGGTGGTCACCATGTAGTAGGCGTCGTCAACGCGCACTATGGACGGGTCCGGATTGTCGACCCATGTTATGGGGTTAGAAACGGTAGCTGCGTAAACAGCACAAGAACTAGCGAGGGCTACGCCCAAACCTTTAATCCATCCCATCTTTTTCTCCTTTACCAAGGCACACCCCGCCCTGGTAAATTTTATAACCTAAAAATACCCACGAAAGGGGGTGTTTTGACCCCAAAAAGCAAAAATGCCCTTGACAAATTGTCAAGGGCTATGCCTGGTATGACGACTCCTTCTTTTTCGCCACCCAGGAATTATTTTAAGCCTATGTTATTTTTTATAAACAATCTTTTGCTGTGCTTTGGCGGAACCTTTGCTGCGCAGCAGGTACACACCCTGGCGCAGGTTTGCCATGCCTTCCTGGACCATGCGGACGGCGTCTTCCATTCCACGGGCGTTGAACTTGGCTATATGCTTGCCCTGCATATCAAACAGGTTATAGGTGGCGTCGGTGCGGGTTGCGAGTTTTAGAGTGGTAATGGATTCGGGATTCTGTGTCTTGTAGGCTTCGGGGTCCGTTGCGTCCTTGCCCTTTACGAAGGTAAAGTAGTCCACATCGAACCAGGAACTGGTCACTGTCATGCGGAGGATATGTTCGCCTGCGGGTAGGGTTACATTTGCCTTTACATCCTTATATGTGTCAAAATCCCCTGTAGACAGGTCTCCGACATTATCCACCAAGGTGGCTCCGTCAAGAGAAATGCTGAAGCTGGCGTCGGCATTGTCCGTAGCCACTGAGGCAAACATGGTGTAATCGCCTGCTTCTTTGACGTTTATGGAGTATTCGAACCACTCGTTCTGCTGGTTATAGCCCAGTATGACACCTGTTGCCTTGTCGTAAAGGTCGGCGCTGGAAGCATCGCTTGCACGGTAGGTGCTTTTTCCTTGGTTTTCACTGTCGGAATCGCTATAGGTTTTGTTTGCTGCCCCTGTTCCTGGAACGTCGAAGTTTTCGGCCTCGATTTTGCCAGGGAGGCTAACAACGTTTCCGCCGTAGGGAGCGCGGGGGACAAGCACCACGGGGCCACGGTCAATCAGCTTGAGCATTTCCTGAGCGTAGCGTTCACCCATGCCACGGTAGCCTTCTACGGTGAAATGCAGACCGTCACCCTTGCTACCGTAACCCGCGGAACTAGCCACACCGAAGTTTGCAATATAGTTGGAAAGATTATGAACGCGTTTGACGAACCCGTAGCAGGAACCTTGATCCACCATTTCTCCGGCGACAAAGGGGGTTTCTTCTGCATTTAAGCCTAGCTGGCTAAGGATGTATTCGTATGTCTTTTGAACTTTCTTTTCCCATTCGGCAGTTTGTTCGTTCATACCGCCATCGGTTTCACCCTGATGGAAAATGATTCCTTTGATAACGCCCACTTCCTGAGCTTTTTTGGCGACCTCGATGAGACGGCCCATGGCGTTGCCGTCACTGCCGTAAGCCTTTGCTCCATTTACCAGCCATTGATCATTTTGGCCAAGAGAATTGAGGTAATTCTTGTAGTCGTCAGGGTCAAATAGACGAATGCTGGTGCCTCCCTGGGCTACCGGAATAATACCGATGGTTACATCGGGCATGGAATCGGCCATGTCGCGGCCGAACCAGTCGGCTACGGAAAGACCTGCAACTCCACCTGCGCACTTGAACATTGGGGGTACAGCTGGATAAACTTCGCCAATGGTGGGACGATATGGGTTGGTGCATGATGTTGTCGCGAACATTTTGACGCGCGGATGCTCTGCCTTGTCCAAATCGGTATAGTCCATGGCGTTGCCTTCCATGTTGCTTTGACCATACGCAATGTAAATATGGAAGTTGGGGTCCGGCGCGGCATTTGCAAGTGTTGTAAAAAGCAAAATTCCGCCAACCAGCCACATGGCGATGGTTAGAATCTCTGAAAATTTTTTGACGTCCATCTCACACTCCTCAATTTTTCTTAAAAATATCAAAAGAAAACGGCTTTTTTATCTGAAAAAAGCCGTTTTTTATGGACAATTAGTCAATGAATGGGTTTCATTTATTTTACAATCTGGATACGGAGGGTAGCCCCTGTAGAGGACCTTGCCAGGTAGGCTCCGCCACGCTTTACCAGATTTTTCGCATTGAGCCGCAGTTCCTGCAGATTTGAGGCCTGCACCTTGCCGATAAAGGCTCCCCGAATGTCATAAAGGGCGTAATTATCGTTTCGGTGCTTTAAATTGTAGCGGTTGAAAGCGGGAACCTTTTCGGTGCCATCCACCGAGACCTTGTTTTGTAGGGTGGGGTCCCCAAAGGCGAACCAGTCGATGTTGACATAGCTTCCGGTAATTTCTAGCCTAATGACGTGTTCCCCCGCGGTCAAGGTGGTGGAACCTGCCTCAATGACCTTGTAGACGCTCCAGTCATTCTCTGCTGTTTGGGGAACAGCGATTTCGTCGGTTATGGCCTCTCCGTCCACTAGTAATCTAAAGTTGGATGTGGTGGAACCGGAGGCCACATTGGCGCTAATGGGGTATTCTCCGTCGTTTTCCACCTTTATGGTGTATTCCAGCCATTCGCCGGTGCTGGTGTAGCCGATGGCATAACCCTTAGATTCGTCATTTTCGTCGATTTTCACGATATCTACGCCGTCTTCACGGTAAGATTTGCCCTGATTCTCGGAATCATTATCGCTGTAGGTCTTGTTTCCCTTGCCGGACCCAGGAACATCGTAATCTTCGGTATCGATCCTGCCGGGAAGCACTACGATTTGACCATCATAGGGCTTGCGGGGGATGACTACCTGTTCGCCGAGAGTTCCCACCAAGGTCACGATGCAGTCCTTGTTATTGGTATTGCCCGCATCCATGGTGATGGTGACGCTTCCGTTGTTAACTTCCACTTCACCTTCGTCTAAGGCATTCTTGGCCTCGCTGGTGGTGTACATGTGGAAGGACTTGACATCTGCACCGGAGACATTTATGGTTACGGTTTTAGAGTTTTTGTAATCACGGTTCACAAGGACCACGATTACGCTGTCTTCGTTGGCACTTTTGTAGGCAGAGGCATAGACTTCTGGTTCAGGATTTATGGTAGCCCCGATGCGTATTGCGCCCGGACGGACAAAGCGGGCAAACTGGGAGGCCACATAGCCGCGTTTGGACACTTTTCCAATTTCGTTTTGCGGAATCTGCAACTTGTTGCCATAGTCCTTATCCATAATAAAACCGTAGCAACGCTTCAGGTACCACCAGGTGTATTGGCTAAAATTGCCCACTGCCAAAGCGCGATGAATTTCGTAACCCACGTCCATGGCCTTTACGGTGTCCCATTTGTTTTCGTTGGCCTGGTCACCGGTCCGCATGTAGGTGCGCCAGTAATTGCCACTTCCCTGGCTTTCGGTATAGTGTTCCGTCATCCAGCGTTCTACATTCTTTTGGTCGGCCAAGCTGTATTGGAACCAGCTATCAGGACTTGTCGCACTACTGGCGTAAAAGTGGGCTCCCAGAATATCCCAGTTTTTAAGTGCCGAGGCGTCGTTTAGTACCTTGTCGTATTGGTTCCTTTGGTAAGCGAAGGATTCTGCCGAAATCACCTTGGTTCCGTGTTTGCGGAGCTGGTCGGCAAAACCTTTGGTATAGTTGTAAATTTCGTCGGCTGACATGCATGCCCATGTATGGCAATAGTCGGGCTCGTTTTGAAAACTGATGGCATACAGGGGAACGCCCTGGTTTTTCATGTATTCGGCAAAACTATTCAGGTGATCTGTATATTTCTGGTAGTTTGCGGAACTGACATGAGCTCCACCGCTTGCATATGGGGATGTCCATGGGGTGGCGAAAAGGATAAAGTCGTCACCTGCAACCTTTTTTGCATTTTTTGCTGCTTGTACGTCGGCGCTGAATCCATTGGAATTATCACCAACGGGAATGCGGAGCGTGTTTAGCCCTATTTGCCCGTCGCCTGTACCAAAAGCAAGCTGCGCTTCGTTTTCGGTAAGGCCGTAACCTTCCCAAGCGGTATGCACCATGCCGCCGAAACCGCGTATCACCTGGTGTTCTTCATCCAGGTCCACGTTCACCGTAGAGCCTATTGCCGTTGCGACAAACCCTAGTGCTAAGCATATGCCGATTTTTTTACCCATCCCTAATACCTCTTATACTTTTAGAACTGTGTGATAAAATCCCAAGACTCTTTGGGAACCCAGGACACGCTTTGACCGGGGTCCTTGTGGTCCCACCAGTGTCCCTTATTGTCGGTACACCAGCGTACAGGGAAACGTTCGTCCACATCCTTGTAGTTGTAGCAAATGTGTTGTTCCCCGTTGGATTCCTGTGCGACTTCCTTGGTGGCATCTTTTCCCGGGGCACTGGCATTTTTCAGGGCCAGGTTGCGGGCAGAGCGTCCCATGTCTGGATAGCATTGGGTGTCGGACATGCCATGTACGCCCATCCAGGCGATAGGTTTGCCTGAATCTTCTGTGGCGTCGATGTTTACGTCTGCGGTTTCATAGAGAACGACCCCACGCAAAACATCCTGACGGCTTCTGGAGAGCATGTTGGAATACATGGAACCATAGCTGAATCCGGTGGAGAACACACGGGAGGAATCGATGCAAAGGTTGCTCTGCAAGTCTGCCAAAAGTTCATCGAACAAGATGTAGTCGCCCGCTCCCCACGGAGCCCAGTTCCCGTTGCCTTCGGGGGCGACAAAGATGGTGGTCTTGTTCACGTCAAGGGGCTTAAGGCCATAGTAGCCTTCCTCCCTAACGCCACCGGCCCAACCGCCCATGCAGTGCATGCCAAAGACCAGTCGGTAGGGGTGGTTATTGTCGTAGTTGTCGGGAATGTCAATGCGGATGGTGCGGGTGCCTTGGCTCCATTGGAATTCGTAGCTACCGCTTTTTACCCGGTTCCAAGTTTTTCCGCAACCTCTGGTGGGTACAGGGGCATTTCCCTTGGCCCAGCCGAATGTATTGGTAGGTGCTTCGGAAGCTGATGACTGGAAGATGGTTTCTTCCGAAGAAGAGCTTTCCGTTGCTGAAGAGGTGCCTTCTGTTTCCGAGCTGAAAGGCTCTTCGGTTTCCGAATTAAATTCAGAGGTAGTATTGCTTTCCGAACTGTTAACGGAATCCCAGTTGTTGGTATTTCCGTTGTCAAGATTCTCTTCAGTATCAGCCGGTCCGGCGGGGTTTTCTGGCGTTGTGAAATCGCCAGGATTTTCAATGGAACTGTCTTGTTCCATAGGGCTTGCTATGGAATTTTGGGGTGTGGTGGAATCGTCACACCCAAACAGTGCCAAAGTTCCCGCTATGGCAACCGCTGCGATAAATTTTGCTTTCATTATTTTCTCCCTTGATTTAATCTCTTACTTGGTGACCGCAATCCGCTTTACCATACCGCCGTGGCTGGGCTTTAGCAGGTAGAATCCGGAACGCTTTACCAGATTGGTGACCGTGGCCTTCATGTCCACATTGTCCCCGTTACTGACGGTAAAGGCAGCCACCCTGCTTCCCTTCAAGTCAAACACGTTGTAGGTAATGGTGGATGCTGTATTGAAACGAGCCAGCTTAGGCAATGCGGCCGGAACGTCTTCGATATTTGCGTCAGACCCTTTTGCAAAGGCAAAGAAGTCCACATCGAACCAGGCTCCGGTCACGCTCATCCGCAGAATGTGTTCTCCGGCTTCGGCGATGGTTACGTTGGCTTGGACCGTGTCGAAGATGTCAAAACTGGTTCCCTTTGTGGCAATGGTTGCCAATTCCACACCATCCAAGGAGAGGGTAAATCCCGAAGTTTCGTTGTCAGTGGCAACGGCAGCGAATACGGTATATTCGCCGGCTTCGGTCACATTGACGGTATATTCCAGCCATTCGTCATTTGCATTGTAACCCACGATGTAGCCGGTGGCCTTCTTGTAGATGTCCACCCCGGTGCCCTCGCGGTAACTTACGCCGTCATTGGTTTCGGCACCATGGTCTTCGGAATCGCTGTCGTAATAGGATTTCAAGTTGCTGCCGCGGCCGACACCCGGAATATCGAAGTTTTCGGCTTCAATCTTGCCGGGAATTGTTGCTGCAACGCCACCAAAGGGCTGCTGGGGGCTGTCGGGGGTGGATCCGCTACCTTCAAAGCCCCAGGCCTTGATGGCCATGGTGGAATCCTGCTTGCCTTTGAACACCAGGAACAGGTAATTCACGATACCACTGAGGCCTTCCACATCGCAACTGGTTTGGGTAAAGGTGTTCTTGTTTGCCGTCTTCTGGAGCGTACATGTGCCAGCTAGAGTGCCCGTTGCGGAACCGGTGCGGATTTCAATGGTGTTGTCGTCGGCGGTGCTTGCCGCTTCTACGGTAAAGCCAGTTGCCGCAGTGCCAAAGTCCACACCGCTCACGCGAATCCAGGACTCCTTGGTAGAGAGCGGCATCAAGAAGGTCTCGGCGGCCTTGCCATAAGTAAAATTGGAACGGCTACGGATGCCCTTTTGCTTGGAACTGGTGAGTGCCGGGTACCAATCGTAGGGGTCAAAGTTTTCAATCTGTTCCGGGCCTTCATTGGTGAATTTTACGCTCTGAATAGTTCCGTCGGTGTTGTAGAACATTTCGTCCACGGAAACGCTACGGTGGTAACCTTCACTAGGATTGGGAACGCCATCGTCGGCGGTAATAATTTCCAGGCCGTTATAGCCCTTGGCAATGCGACGGTCGTGATACACCGCATAGGAATGGCCCTTGAATTCGGCAATACCATGGTGATTGTTGTTGCCGTTAATGTTCGTGCCATTGATGTTGGGGTCTTCGAGAATGGTTCCCTTCCAAGTATAGGGGCCCATCACATTGTCGGACATGCCGTAGTCAATCGTGGGTGCGCCCTTCTGCCAGCCGGTACTGTAGGAGAAATAATACTTGTTGCCATGCTTATGGATGTATGAAGCTTCCAGCATCTTACGCGTCTGCAAACCATTTACTTTCACATGGGAGCCATTGCCCACAGGTGCGTCCTTGGCGTCGTTGAGTTTGACAATGTCAAAGTTGTCAGTATTCGGACGGCTATTGTTTTCGCCACCGCCCCACGTTACATAGGTGGTCCCATCGTCATCAATAAAGATACCTGGGTCAAAGCACCAAGAAACGCCATCGCAACCGATAAGGCCGTTTCGACCCCCAACCAGTTTATCGCTGTTGCGCCCGACTGCATTGGTCCATGGCCCTTCAATGGCTGGTGCCTTGATATAACCGACACCACCGCCACCGCCATCGGGGAATACGATATAGAACGTTCCGTTATGGACGGCAAGACCCGATGCCCAAATATCGCCAATGCCATCAACCTTACGTGCATCGTAGATAATGCCCAGGTCGGTCCAGTTCTGCATATCCTTACTGCGGAACGCATAGAGGGCCTTGATTACGTAACCACCATGGCTATTACCGTCAGCGTTATAGGGAGCCGGGTCATCGGAGTCGGTGATGATGTAGAAGTATTCATCATCTGCGGCGGCACCAGGATCCGCCAGGTAGTGGTAAGCAGAAATGGGGTTGTCCGCCAAACCGAAAGCAGTGAGCCCTGCAACCAGACAAAATGCCTTTTTTAGGCATGATACTTGCCCATCCATCCCAATCTTCATATAATCTCCTTGCAAAGGCACAAACACCCAACCTTTACATTACAAAGTTATACTCTAAATTGGAATATTTCGAGTATTCTTCAAAATGTTCCTTGGACAAATTATCCAAAACACACTGGAAATTGGCCATAAAAGTAAAAACGAGGTTACAATTGTAGCCTCGTTTTTTACGAAGAAATTCTGGATTAAGTTTACTACCGAATCACACGGACCTTTGTGACCATGCCGTTGATGCGATTGCGGATCAGGCACATTCCGCTGGCTTTTTCGTAGCCCTTCACGGAGCCGTTGTTCCAAAGGGCCTTGGCCTCGTCCATATTCCGTGCGGTAAAGCTTGCAATCTTTTTACCCTTCAGGTTGAACACGTCATAGGTGGCGGGGGAGGAGGAGCCCAGCTTGATGGTCTTGGGCAGGGCCTCGACAATATCTCCAGGCGCTGCGTCCTTGCCCTTGACGAAGGCGAAGAAGTCCACGTCGAACCAGGAACTGGTCACGGCCATCTTGAGTATGTGGGTACCTGCGGTAGGAATGTTTATATTGGCCTGGATGGTATCGAACTCGTCGAAACTGGAACCATTGAATTTCGCAAATTCAGCAATTACCGTTCCATCCAGGGAAAGGGAGAATGTCGCGTCGGCGTTGTCGGAAGCCACCGAGGCGAATACGGTGTAATCACCGGCTTCAGCCACGTTGACGGTGTATTCCAGCCATTCGCCCTTCTCATTGAAGCCCACGGCATAGCCGGTTGCCTTCTTGTAAATGTCCACTCCGGTACCTTCGCGGTAACTTACGCCGCCATTGCTTTCGGCACCGTGGTCTTCGCTATCGTTGTCGTAGTAGGTCTTTAAATCGCTGCCGCGGCCTACACCGGGTACGTCAAAGTTTTCGGCTTCCACCTTGCCGGGGATGGCCCAGGCGGTACCGCCATAGGGACTTTGGGGAGTGTCGGGAGTCTTGCCGCCTTCGCCAATGAATTCCCAATAGGTCAGACCCATGGTAGAGTCCTTGGAGCCCCTGAACACGATAAAGAGTTCGTCCACAACGCCAGAAAGGCCTGAGACTTCGCATTCGTTGTCGGCGTAGTCTTGCCATCCGCTGGTTTTCTTGATGTCGCAGGTTCCGGCCAAGGTGCCGCTTGCACTTCCGGTACGGATTTCCACCTTGTTGCCATCGGCAACGCTGGCTCCGGTAATGCTGAATTTTTGTGCGCCCTTGCCAAAATCTACGCCAGACACGCGAATCCAGGATTCCTTGGATGCCCACGGAGTCAAAACATGTACAACAGGCTGTCCTTTAGTCCAGTCGGTACGGCTGCGGACGTTGCGCTGCTTGGAACTGGTAAGGGCCTTGTAGCGGTCGTAGGGGTCAAAATAACCAACTTGTTCGGGACCATTGCCAAACTGCAGAGTATTCATGTTTTCACCGTTCCAAGTGATTTCGTCAATGGAAACGCTGCGGTGGTTGCCCGGTTCAGGGTTTGCTACGCAACCCTCGCTGGTGCTACAAGATACGGGATGTTCAGAAGCGGAAACAAGACGGCGGTCGTGATATACGGCATACCACTTGTCCTTGAAGGGTGCGAAGCCTTGATGGTTGTTACCGCCGTGGCCTCCGGCGTCGGGAACCTGCCAAATGGCGGGGATGACTTCGCCTACATAATCATAGGGGCCCATAATGTTCTTGGATTTGCCATAGGCAATGACCTGGCTGCTGTTGTTGAAGCTTATGTAATAGGTGCTGCCTTTCTTGTGCAGGTACGGTGCTTCAAAGGAGTTCGGCAATGAAACCCTAGTAAGGGAGTTCTTGTCAAAGGTGATTTTTCCGTTACTGTCTGTGAATTTTATTATGTCGAAATTGTTGCCGATAGGACGTTTCTGAGAATTTGCGCTACCGCCGCCAAAAATCACATAGCCAGTTCCGTCATCGTCGAAGAAGATGCCTGGGTCAAAGCAGTGGTCAATATCGTCGCAGCCGTTAAGGACGCTTGCACTCCAGTGAGAGGCTAAGTAGTGCACGCCGTAAGACGCATTGATGGGGTCCGTATAGGGGCCATCAATGCTGGGAGCGGTAAGCATTCCCACGCCACCTGCACCATCGGGGTATACGATATAAACCTTACCATTCTTGACGGCGATGCCTGATGCCCACGTGTTCCCGGGGTAAGATTCAAATTCACGTTTGGAACGGAAAATCAAGCCGTGGTCGGTCCAGTTCTTCATGTCCTTGGAGGTAAACGCATAAAGACCGACAATGTCGTAGTTGAAGGGGTCAGAACTGACGCACATGTCGTCGGTATCGGTCAGGATGTAGAATGTGTCGCCATCGGATGCCGCAGAGGGGTCTGCCAAGTAGTGGTAGGTAGAAATGGGGTTGTCCGCGTGGCTAAATGTTGTAAGTCCTGCGACAGCGAAGAGGGTTGCAACCGAAACTTTAGAGAGTTTTTTTACACCCATAATGACTCCTAAAAAAGCGTTCCTTTTCCCAATCTTAAATTTAGGCTCAAAAACGCAAAAAATGCCGTCAAAAACGGCATTTCCTATGGATAATTTGTCAATGGGGTGGGGTTAGTCGTTGGTCGAAATCGCTTTCGGTGTAAACTTTTCGTAACCATAGATTTCGATATCGTCAATCCAAAATTCACCGCCTGCTCCGCCAAAGATGGATATGTTGGTGATGTTCCCCTTTACGGCATCCCAGCCCAGGTTGCCGCCGTTCTCATCTTCGGCGGGTTGCATGGTCTCGGGCGTAACCGTATAACGGGTCCATTCTTCAGCCAATTCTATGTGGGTCCAGGACTTGCCGTTTTCCAGGGCCAGGGTGGAATCTTCCACAATGTCCAAGGAGAAGGACAAGTAGGTCTTCATATTTTTGCCCTTTGCCCAGAACACGATGGAATCCAGTTCGCTCATGTCTACGGGGCCACCCAAGGAGTGTCCCATCAGGCACCAGTTGTTGGCAGAGTCGTTTTCGCAGATGAAGTGCGCCGTGTACCCGCGGGTGCTCTTTTCCGTGGTGTCTATGTATAGGGTGTCGTGGGCATCCCTGGAGTAGAAGTTGTACCAGCCGTTCTTGCCCTTCTCGAAGTCCTCGAACATGAAGTGCTTGAGGGTATCCGTGGGAATGGTGTCCTTCGTGGTGGTGTCCACCGTAGCGGTATCCCTTGGAGGTGCAGATCTATCAATTATGGATATGGACACTTCCGCATCGCCGTCACAGCCTACGCAGAGTTTGGATTCGGCCAAAATTGTGGAGTTGGACGTTCCATCCTTGTCTGTCTGGGAATGCACCAAGACGAACTCGAATACGCCTTCGGGCAGGGACTCAAAGGCGAAGTTACCCAGGGAATCCACGGGAACCCTGTATTCCAGGCCACGAATCATGACCCAGACAGGGGACTTGTCCGTGTAGACATTACCCTTGAACGATGCCGGAATACCCGTCTTAATGTCGATTACCTTGCCGGAATCAAGGTCCTGTTGGTCGATTTCGAAGGTGGTGGCTCCCTTTTGTTCCTGGGTGCCCTGGGATCCACGGACTTCTACGACATATTTGCCCTTGGGCAAGGAATCCAGTTCCAAAATACCGTCTTCGTTGGTCTGGGGGTATTGGTCTAGGTTGATGTCGCTCTGGTCTTCGGCAAAGAATTCGGAGTCATGGATAATGACATAGGCCTTTGAGGCAGGCAGGTTATTTGCGAAATTCACCTGGAAGGCAATGGAATTTTCGGTTTCCAGGGAAGAACCGGCAACACCCTTGGAATCGCTTGAACAAGCGATCAAGGTCGCGCATGCAGCTACTATCCCTGTAAGCCTAAAAAAGTTCATTTAACACCTATAGCCCCAATATAATCTTTTTTTCTTGTCGTGACCTATTTTTCCTTATTTTTTCGTGCAACAGGATAAAAAGCCATGGAAAGTTGCATGACTCTGTCCGGATTTTTGGCCCCATCCACCCGTTTTTGGATGAGCCTGCGGAATTCCTTGAGCATGTCGCCCAAGTCGTCAAAACAGGACTGGTCCACAGAGAGGGTGAGGGTGGAAACGTTCCGCTCCTCTACGGGGGTATTTTCCAGGGATTCGGCCGCCAAACGGAGGACTTCCTTCTGGAAATGACGCACGGCCTTGGCCTTTTCGGGACCGCCAACCGTCAGGTGAGCATCCGTCAACGCCAGCTTGCCAGAGGCCATCTTCTTGATGAGCCCTACTTCCAGCAGGGTGTCGATGGCTTCCTTGGCCTGTTCCTCGGTAATGGGAGGGCAAATGTCCTTAGCAATCTGCTTCAGGTTCACCACGCCGCCGTTCAGTTCCAGGTAGGCGCGCACGGCGGGGATCCACCAGTTTTCCAAAAGTTTCAGTTCGGCCTGTTTCAGGTCGTGGAGGTGCACGTCGCGGAGCGAGAGGGCCTTGGCCATCAGTTCTTCGCGTTTGCCCTTGTCCTTGGTGACTGCTGCAGAATATAAAAGTTCAAAATACTCCGCCTGCCTGCCAGAAAGAGCCAAAATGTCCTTGGCGGCGGGGAGCGCATGGGCGGGGAGGTGCTGTTTTTTCTGAAGCACACGATACAGGTAGCTGGAATCCAGTCCCAGCTTGTCGCCCATCATGCGATAGCTATACAAAGGCATCTCCGCCTTCCTGCGGTCATAATACTCCTTCAGGAAGTCGCGGTAGTCTTGTGTGTCAGAAAACTCAATCATTTGCTACAAAAATACCTTTATTACGGGGCGGTAATTACCCCCTTTTTGATATTGCTATGGATAAATTGTCCAAAACGTAAATTTTTGTTTTAGTGGGATTAGGGGCGTTTTGGGGTTGACAAAGCCCAAAATTGTTTCTATATATGAATAAGTGTTCATATATTAGTGAGTAAAAAAGATGAGTTTATCGCTGGATACCCTCTTTGAATTGTCGGAATTCTTCAAGTTTTTCGGGGATACCACCCGTATCCGCATTATCGAGATTCTTCTTTCGGGGGAGATTTCGGTAAACGAGATTGCGGAAAAGCTGAACCTGGGGCAGTCGGCAGTAAGCCACCAGCTGCGGATTCTGCGTACGGCGGGCCTGGTAAAACCCCGCAGGGCTGGGCGCACCGTGTTTTACGCCTTGGACGACGAACACATCGGCCTGATTTTCAATACGGGATTGGCCCACATCCTCCACAAGAAGGGCGAGTAATATGCCTGCTTTGATTGATATTCTGGAAAAGTTCTTTTGGCAGTTCGTGACGCTGTTTTCCGAGATGGCGCCCTTCCTTCTGCTTGGTTTTTTGCTGGCGGGAATTATCCACGTGTGGATTCCCAACCACCTGTATGTTCCCAAGATTGCAAAGCCCAATTTCAAGTCGGTGCTGTGGTCGGCCTTGTTCGGGGTGCCGCTGCCTATTTGCAGCTGCGGCGTGATTCCCACTTCCATTGCCCTTAGGCGTGAAGGGGCTAGCAAGGGGGCAAGCGTTAGCTTTTTGATTTCTACACCTGCCACGGGCGTGGATTCCATTCTGGCCACCTACTCCCTGCTGGGCGGACCCTTTGCGGTGTTGCGCCCCATTGCGGCCTTTGTGACGGCCATGCTGGGAGGTGTGTTCACGAACTTGGTGACCAGGAAAGAAGTGGATACGGGCGTTGCGGTGGTAGGCGAGTCCCATGAACACGAACATTGTGGTTGTAGTGATTGCTGCTGCGACGGCGAGGAACGCTGCGGCTGCGGTGAAGACCATTGCGATGGCGAACATCATAAGGGTTTTGTAGAGAAGGTACGGGCCACTGCCGAGTACGGCTTTGTGGACATGGTGGGCAACGTGAGCAAGTGGCTTGTCATAGGCCTTTTGCTGGGAGCCTTGATTGCGGCCTTTGTGCCTGACGATTTCTTCCTGTTTTTGCATGAATACCCGGTGCTCTGCATGTTGGTGGTGCTTGTTCTTGCCATGCCCATGTACACCTGTGCCACGGGTTCCATTCCGCTGGCTTTGGCTCTGGTAGAAAAGGGCATAACGCCGGGAGCCGCCCTGGTATTGCTGATGGCGGGACCTGCCACCAGTATCGCAAGCATGCTGGTAGTGGGGAAGGCCTTTGGCAAGCGTACCCTGGTGGCGTACCTCACATCTATCGCTCTCGGGGCTATGTTCTTCGGCTTTGTCGTAGATACCTTCTTTATGGATACCTTCCTCTCCGCCATGTTGCCCCAAGGTTCTGCGGAATGCCACGGGCACGGGGCGTTGGGCGTGTTCGATTACATCTGTGCAGGTTTGCTTGCGGTATTCATGATTTATGCCAAGTTTGCCCGCAAGGGCGGCCACTGCGGTTGCGGTGGGGAATGTTGCTGTTGCGAAGGTGGCGAGGACTGCGACGGCCACAAGCATTGCCATTGCGACGACCATGAGGGCCACGAGTGCCACGGCCATGGCGAACACGAACGTGAACATGTTTCTAAAATCTACCGCGTAAATGGTATGAGTTGCAGCCACTGCAAGGCTTGCGTGGAAAAGTCCGCCAGAATGCTAGACGGAGTGGTGTCTGCCGAGGCCGACGTGGCCCGTAAGGAACTCCAGGTGCTTTGGCATGACGAAGATGATATAGACGAGTCCGCCCTCCAGAAGTCCGTGGAAGACGCCGGTTTTGAGTTTGGCGGCCCGGTGGAAACCTAAAATCTATCTATATTGGATGTCGCAATGCACATCCGGATTACCACAGAAACCAAGAACCGCCTGCTCCGTTTTTACAGGAACAAGCGGGCTTTTGTCTCGTTGGTGGTTCTTGTGGTGGCCTACCTGCTTTCCCTCACCAGTCCTTGGACCGTAAATGACGAACCCTTGTACCTCAAGTACAACGGAAAGTCCTATTTCCCGGCCTTTGTGCGCTATAGCGAACAGGACTTTGGCGGAAACTACCAGACGGAACCGGACTATGCAAAACTGTTTGCCGAGGTCCGTGAATGCGATGAGGATGCTGCCGAGGGCTTTACCCGTGCAGGTGGCTGCCCCGACACTTGGGCCATTATGCCGCCTATCGCTTGGGACCCCTTGAAGGCAGACTTGAGTGAGGAGGGAACCCCTCCCTTTGCCCCCAGTTCCCGCCACTGGCTGGGTACCGACAGCAATGGCCGCGACGTGCTGGCCCGCCTGATCCACGGGTTCATGATTTGTATTTCCTTTAGCTTGTTGCTCACCATCCTGGGAACCTTCCTGGGAATTGTGATAGGCGGAATCCAGGGCTATTTGGGAAAGTTCTGGGACACGGGCGTGCAGCGCGTTATCGAAATCTGGTCGTCGCTTCCCATGCTCTACGTTGTGATCCTCATTGGCAGTATCTATGGTCGCAGTTTCTGGCTCTTGATTTTGATTATGGCGGCATTCAACTGGATTTCTCTCAGTTACTACATGCGTGGGGAATTCCTGAAACTTAGGAACATGACCTATGTGCAGTCCGCCAAGGTCCTGGGCATGGGGCATAGGCATATCTTTTTTAAGGAAATTCTGCCTAATGCACTGACTCCCGTGGTGACCCTATTCCCCTTCACCTTGATTGGCGGTATCGGCAGCCTTACCTCCCTGGACTTCTTGGGATTTGGTTTGCAACCGCCTACACCCAGTTGGGGCGAACTGATGAGTCAGGGATTGAACAACCTTTACGCCCCCTGGATTTCCGTGAGTACTGTCGCGGCACTCTTTGTGACCCTTTTGCTAACCACCTTTGTAGGCGAGGGCGTCCGGGATGCCATGGACCCGAAGTCGGGAGACCGGTATGAGTAATGTGCAGTGTGGAATGGAACTCATTAAAGAAATGAACGAACCGCTTTTAGAAGTAAAAAAACTTTCTGTTGCCTTTGGCTTTGGCAAGGATGGCAAGGCCGCCAAGGGCAAGTCCATTGTTCAGGTGACGGACAAGGTGAGTTTCCATATTGATGAAGGTGAATTTTTTGCGCTGGTTGGGGAGTCGGGCTCCGGCAAGAGCGTGACCTCCATGGGAATCTTGCGGTTGCTGCCTACGCCCTCTGCAAAAGTGGTGGAGGGCTCCGTGCTGTTGCGGATGCCGGATGGAACTTCCCTGGATTTGACCAAGCTTTCCTTGGACGAAATGCGGAAAATCCGCGGCAGCGAAATCGCCTGCATTTTTCAGGAGCCCATGCAGGCCCTGAACCCGGTGTTGAACATCAAGAAGCAGTTGCTGGAAGCCCTTCGCAGGCAAAAGTTGGACCAGAAGGCTGCCTTGGAAACCATAGTTTCCCAGTTGAAAGAGGCTGGATTTACGGATCCTACCCGTGTGCTGGAATCTTACCCCCATGAACTTTCGGGCGGCATGCTCCAGCGCATTTGCATTGTGATGGCGTTGTTGCAAAAGCCAAGGCTTATTATTGCCGACGAACCTACTACGGCACTGGATGTGACGGTGCAGGCTCAAGTCCTTGCGGTACTGAAAGAGTTGGCAAAGAACTCTGGGACGGCAGTGCTCCTGATAACCCACAACATGGGAATTGTTTCCCAGTACGCCCAGAGGATTGCGGTGATGTATGCAGGCCGGATTGTGGAAACCGGCGATGTAGATGAGGTTATTGGTTCTCCGATGCACCCCTATACCCGCGGGCTGTTGGCTGCCATTCCCGAATCCCGTGGCGATATTGGAACCCTCCGGTGCATTCCCGGTCAAATGCCCCACGCCAGGGACTTTGTGGCGGGTTGCCGTTTTGCGGACCGTTGCGAACTCCTCGCTTGTGAGGGCGGCGACCCGGAACAATCCACTTGCCAGTCGAAAAAAATCCCGCCCTGTGTTCAGGTCGGGAGTCATCAAGCATTCTGTTTCAAGGCTAAGCCTTAGACCGTTTCTTTTTGGTCCTTTCCACGTAGGCCCTGTATTTGATTTTTTCGGCGGCTACTCGCAGGGGAGTGGCGTGGGATTCGAACCGTTCCACGAAATTTTTCCAGAACATGGACTGGTCCACGTGGAGGATTTTCAGCACGTTGTACAGGTCAAAGGAATTGGGGGTCTTTTCTCCCTTTTCCCACTTGCCTAGGGTAACACGGCTTATTCCCGCTTCCTCGGCGACAAACTCCTGCGTCTTGTCCAAGTCTTCCCGGCGCTTTTTCAAGAAATAGGCGATACTTTCGTCAAAAGTCTTTTCTATTTCGCTTTTCCGTTTCATTCCGTTGGAATTTTTAGGAATTTACGGGGGTTGATAGTGATAACATATGGTTACATTTTTTAGACGATTTTTGTGCCTAAGCAGCATAGTCTTTGTTTTGGGGCCCCTTTGCCAGGAAATTTTGCCCATATTTCTATATTTTCGCCGTAAATTTTACACGTGACCAAGTCACAGGATTATCGATATGGCAATGCAAGATATGAATGACCAGGTGCAGGCTCGCTTGGCGAAGCTTGACAAGTTCAAGGAAATGGGTGTGGAAGCATATCCGCACAAGTTCAACCGTACGCATGATTCCAAGGTTTTGAAAGAAAATAAGGAAGCCCTCATGGCTTCCGGCGAAGAAATCGCCTTCGCTGGCCGTGTGGTTCGCTTTAATCGCAAGGGCAAGATGTGCTTTATGCACCTGAAGGACCGCTATGGTCGCTTGCAGGTGGTGGTCGCCCGCGACGAAGTGGGCGAAGAAAACTACGAAATCGTGAAGATGACCGACCTGGGTGACTTTATCGGTGTGAACGGTTCCATGTTCGAAACCCAGACGGGTGAATATTCTGTGCATGTTAAAAAGGTGACCATGCTTTCGAAGGCCGTGCGTCCACTTCCGGTGGCCAAGGAAAAGGTGGACGAGAACGGCAACAAGGTGGTGTTCAACGAATTTGCCGACGTGGATACCCGCTACCGCCAGCGTTATATCGACATGGCCTTGAACGACGACGTGAAGGAAGTCTTCATCAAGCGTTCCAAGATTATGCAGGCTATCCGTGAATACCTGATTGAAAAGGGATTCATCGAAGTCGAAACTCCGACGCTGCAGCCCATTTACGGCGGTGCCAACGCCCGTCCCTTCACCACCCACCACAACGCTTGCGACATGACCCTTTACCTGCGCGTGGCTCCGGAACTTTACCTGAAGCGCTGCATCGTGGGTGGCATGGAAAAAGTGTTTGAGTTCTCTAAGAACTTCCGTAACGAAGGCATGGACCGCACCCATAGCCCGGAATTCACCGGTCTCGAATTCTACGAAGCCTATGCCGATTACAACGACATGATGGTCCACTTCGAAAACATTTACGAACGCGCCTGTGTGGCCGCCAACGGCACCACCAAGATTGAATACCAGGGGAAGGTTATCGACTTCAAGGCTCCGTGGCCCCGCTACAGCATGATCGAAGCCATCGAAAAGTTCGGCGGCCTGAAGGTCAATGAAATGAGCGACGACGAAATCAAGGCCAAGATGGAAGAACTGGGTGGCCACCTGGACGGCGAATTCAGCCGCGGCCGCGGTATCCTCGAACTGTTCGAGCTCACCGTGGAAGACAAGCTCATCCAGCCGACGTTCATCAAGGACATGCCGACCGAAAGCACCCCGCTCTGCAAGAAGCACCGTACCATCGAAGGGCTCATCGAACAGTTCGAGCCCTACGCTAACGGATGGGAGCTGGGCAACGCCTATACCGAACTTAACGACCCCATCCGTCAGCGTGAGCTCCTGGAAGACCAGGTGCGCCGCGGCCGCGGTGGCGAAGGCGAAACGCACCCGATGGACGA
>Ga0265298_10003438_pt1 | contig 20926 bp, 28 predicted proteins | sample AusTroGonzalo_MG_3_FD_193486 | JGI IMG/M metagenome (GOLD analysis project Ga0265298, IMG submission 193486) | Bovine rumen microbial communities from tropical cattle in Woodstock, Queensland, Australia - Gonzalo_01 | ecosystem: Host-associated > Mammals > Digestive system > Stomach > Rumen ... | reverse complement strand
AGTTTTAAAGTCTTTTCTTTGACGTTTATTAAATTTTAAGTATTGTAAATAAAGCCGTTAAAAATATCTTTTATGGCTTGATATGGTATAATTGGATATAAGCTTTTAACCCAAGACGTTGGGTTATTTTCTTAACCACAAATAACTAACCGGAATTTCCGGAAAGTTCATATTGTTTTTGGAATTGCTTAAAAACAGGCGAAGCAAGGATTACTCTTTTTATGGCATAAGCAAAAGTTTCATCTTCTCTTTCTGCCATAAAGTCAATTACACTCGCTTGTTTTTCAGGCACTCGTTTCGGTACTGTTTTCATAAAATTACCTCTTTTATGTAACTTACTGTAACATAATACTATGTAAAAGTAAAGTTTTTTTTTTTACAAAGTAATATAAATATACGAGAAGTGCCAAAAACATATAAATACAAGCACTTTTAGAGAGTTACAAAACTTAACAAAATGAACACACAGGGCGAAAGAATTAAAAAAATAAGACAAGAACTTGATTTATCGCAAGATGATTTTGGCAAGATTTTCAATGTTCAAAAACAGCAAATTTCATCCATTGAAAAAGATAAATTAAAGCTAAACAATGAAAAACTAGAGCTTTTATGCTCGCAATATAATGTCAATATAAACTGGGTACTTTGCGGTAAGGGTGAAATGTTTATAACCGCACCCCAAAACACCTCGGCAAATAAAGACGAGATAATTAAGATTGTTGAAGATTACTTAGAGCGCAGGGCTAGAGATAACGAGTTAAATCGTTAAATATTTCCATAGCTCTTTGTTTGCCATATACTTGAATTAAGGCAGATAAGATTAAGATTAAAGTTTGTTTCATAACCGATTCCCTTTCTTAAATTAAAAAAGGAAATTTAATAAAAAAATATTAGACAGGCGGGCAATCTTTACGCTGTCAAATCTTTACAAAACTTAACCAAAAGCATAAAAACTAACTATACTACGCTAACAAAATAAAAGCTATAATATAATTAATCCTGCGCCGTGTGGTAGTTTCGGGTTAATCGACGTAAGAGCGTTCCGTTGCTGAAACCGGGACAGCGAAGCTATAAAATAGCAGTAGCGAAGGGGGTAAAGTTCTTGTCTTTAAAATTCGGGGGAATGGCATTTGCTTAGTTGTTGTAATTCAAGCTTTCAAGGACGATTTTTTTATATAATCAGCCTTAAACCATATAGAACTATTGAATACGGTGTTTGCCCAATTTGCGGTGTTGAGAAGTTCAAGGATTATAAACAATATATCAATGGCATAGAGAAAGTAAAAGAATTTAAGGGCTTAGCTGCAACAGATGAGTATAACAAGTGGCTGAACCTTATTCGTTTTATAAAACGCGATTCATTCTATGGCGGCGATATATGTTACGGTGCCGGAACGCGAAGCCAAAAAAAAGATAATGCCGGCAATCCTATATATAGACAAAAAAGAAAAAACTTTTACGATCAACAAGAAGACATCGGCGAAGTAAAAACTTTAATTTTATACAGGTAATATATAAATGACGCGAAACGATATAGATAATATAATAGTAGCTTTGATTGTTATTAAGGAATTTTCAAAAGACATACATTATACTTCCCACGGCGAAGCGTTTTACGCAAAACACTTATTAGCTGATAAGTTTAATTTTGACGAAGCAATTGACTTATTAAAAGAATGCTGTTTATTAGGTAACGGCGACAGACCTTTAATAAGCGCTGAATATTTGCAAAAAGCAATTAATCAATTACCGGTACCGGAAGAGAAAAACGACAAGAAAAATTTCGAGATACTAGACGATTATTTATATAAGACATTAAATGCAATAGACGAAATACAAGACCTATCAAAAGCCGACGAAAATGTTATCGGTGGTATTGCTCAAGATTTACAGCAGTATAAAGGGCTTGTTAATCTGCAGGTGGAATGATTAAGCTTTGTTAAGAAACCTAGATTATGAATGAGAATAGTTTAAAAAATTTAAGGAAGGCTGACAACTTTTCAAAAGAAAATCAGCCGTCGCCCGAAGCAAAAAGCAGAGGGCAAATTAAACTATCTACCAAAAGGAATTTGCTTGAAACTTTAAGAACGAGAATAAGCGAACAAAATTTAATTGACGATGTCGTTGTCGGGGTTGTTGAAGAGGTACAAAACGGCAAGTATAAAAACGCTATTAAATTACTTGAAATAGCAAAAGAACCCGAAAAGCAAGAAGTTAAACTTGACACTTCCGAAATGATTGCACCTGTTATTAATATTCTCCCTGTCAAAGGAAATGATGAACTTTGAAATACCCGAAAAGCTTTTGTTTTTGGTTTCAGAAAATGCACGCTATAAAGTGGCTTATGGTGGGCGTGGTTCTGCAAAAAGTTGGTCGGTAGCGCGTTGTTTAATATTACTTGCCTTAGAACAAAAACAAAGAATACTTTGCACAAGGCAATTGCAAACATCAATTAAAGATTCAGTTCATAAGCTCTTATGTGATAGTATAGACGCGCTGGGATTTAACGATTACTTTGAAATTACTCGCGATTCAATCAGATGTAAAAACGGCTCTGAATTTATTTTTAAAGGGCTTCAAAATCAGACTAACGAAATTAAGTCCATTGAAGGTATAAACTATTGCTGGGTAGAAGAAGCCCAAAGCGTAAGCAAAGATAGTTGGGATATATTAATCCCCACAGTAAGGCAAGAAGGCTCTGAAATTTGGGTTACATTTAACCCGGACAGGGACGAAGACGCAACATATCAAAGGTTTATTACTAAACCCCCGCCAAATTCGATAATACAGCTTGTAAATTATAACGATAATCCGTGGTTCCCGGAAGTGCTCCGCAGAGAAATGGAGTACGACAAAGAAGTCGATTACGGCAAATACGAGCATGTATGGCTGGGCAAAACTGTTATAGATACAGACGCTCAAATATACCACGGTAAATTTGAATTAAAAGAGTTTCTAACTCCCGAAAAGGCAACATTTTATTATGGCGTTGACTGGGGTTTTGCGAATGACCCCACAGCCATAGTAAGATGTTTTATTCAAGATCAATGCTTGTATATTGATTATGAAGCGGGCGGCGTAGGCGTAGAATTTGAAGAGCTCCCCGCGTTGTTCGATTCCATTCCGGAAATAAGGCGCTGGGACATACGCGCTGATAATGCAAGACCGGAAACCATTTCATACATGGCACGCAAAAACTACAGGGTTAAGGCTTGCCCGAAATGGAAAGGAAGCGTTGAAGACGGTATCGAGTATATTAGAAGTTTTAGAAAAATATACGTCCATACACGCTGTAAACATACATACGAAGAGTTTAAATTCTATTCATACAAACAAGATAAAAACACAGGCGACATATTGCCGATTGTATTAGATAAGAACAATCACTACTTAGACGCCTTGCGCTATGCGCTTAATCCATACATACAAAAGAATGTATCAATTTTAGAAGTTTTATAAACATTATATTGTGAGATAGCCCGACGGGGCGAAAAGTGAAAACCTTATCACCTGCTCACATTTTAAAATAAGGTTAAATACGAAAGGTGGTATTTATGACAAAGACGATTGATATAACTCGTCAAAAATTTGGGAAACTTACCGCAATAAACCTACATCATATCAAAAAAACAAACAAAGGAACAAGACATTATTGGTTATGCAGATGTGAATGCGGGAATGAGGTAATAGTAAGAAAAGACCACTTAACATCTTATAAGGTGCGCTCTTGCGGTTGCTTAAACAAAGAACAATTAAATTCAATAAGACACTTGACGGTAAAACATAATCATCGTAAACATAGACTTTATCATATATGGATTAGTTTAAAAGGAAGATGTTACAACAAATCAAATACAAAATACAAAAATTACGGTGAACGAGGTGTTAGGGTTTGCGATGAATGGATTAATAATTTCGCAGCCTTTTATGATTGGTCTATTGAAAACGGTTATGATGAAAACGCAAAATATGGCGAATGTACTATTGAACGCATAGACGTAAACGGTAATTATGAGCCGTCAAATTGCAAATGGGCGAACGAACAAGAACAAGCAAACAACAGAACAACAAATTGCAATATAACTTATAACAACGAAACACATACACTTGCAGAATGGGCAAGAATAGCAAAAATAAAATACGCTACCCTTTATATGAGATATAAAAGAGGGTGGTCTTTTGAAAAATGTTTACAATAAGGTAAATAATGAGCAAAAAACAAGAATTAAGCGACATTAGAAACACAGCAGTAAACGGGCTTGCTTCGGCTATGGGTTTGACAGACCAAATGAACCCTCAGCCAATTTATAACAATGCAAGCCCTATTATCTTAACTTTAAATTATGTACCCCTAGCAAATACTTACAAATCAAACGGCTTTGCAAAAACCGCCGTTGACTTGCCTGTATCCGATTGTTTCCGCGACGGTGGGTATATATTAAATTCCGCTACACTTGACGCCGAAGAATTGCAAAAACTTCAAGAAGTAATGGAAGAAAAAGACACGGAAATAATTAAACAATGTATGCGCTGGGGTAGATTGTATGGCGGCGGTGTAGTAGTTTGTTCAACAGACCAAAAACCCGATACGCCTTTTAACCCCGAAACAATACATAATAAGCCGGTCGAGTTTTTTGCTTGCGATAGGTGGCAATGTCAACCGAATAGTTCAACAATACAGCTTGCAGATCAGTTTTTACTTCAAGATAATTTTATGGGTGAAAGCGATTTAATAATATTTGACAAGTCGCGCTTAATGACTTTTGTTGGCGAAGTTCAACCATACTATTTAAGAAACATATTAAACGGCTGGGGTGTATCTATATTTGAGCAAATAATTCCGCAGCTCGATCAATATTTAAAGGGCAATAGTGTAATACTTGAATTACTCGACGAAGCAAAGATTGACATATTAAAAATCAATGAACTTGCTACTTTACTTGGTACCGCCGAAGGTGAAGCGCTTGTCAAGAAACGCGCCGAAATATTTGCACAACAAAAGAATTACAAAAACATGGGCGTTATGGATACAAACGACGACTATGTACAAAAAACAATGTCGTTTAGCGGTCTTAACGAACTGTTAGAAAAAATATTCCTTCTCATATGTTCATCCTTAAGAATACCTTATTCAAAGATATTTGGTAGGGGCGCAAGTGGATTTTCAAGCGGCGAAGATGACCTTGAAAATTACAACGCGATGATTATGTCGGAGCTTAGAGTTCCGGCGCAGCCAATTATTAAATGGATTGCACAAATCAGAGCTTGTCAATTGTTCGGTCGTAAAATTGACGATTTAACAATAACTTGGAAGCCCCTTCGTGTTCTTACAGAAAAAGAACAACAAGAAGTTAAAACATCAAAAATTAACGCATATGTACAGTTGTTACAGTCAAGGGTATTAACTCCGAAACAGGTAGCCGAAAAGCTTGTACAAGATGAAATTATTTCATTAACAGACGAAGAAATAAACAAGATAGACGACGATTTTGAAGACTTCAACCCAATGGGCAATTATGGAACTCAAGCGTATTAGATATAAAAAAGCATACGAAAAAATTATTGCAGACAAAATAATTGAATGGCTTTGGGACAATATTTTCAAAGAATGTCTTGAAATCTTAAAAAAACAAACGGTATATAACGATGATAGTATTATTAGGCAAGCACTCCAGGACGGTTTAATATACTATCAAGATAACGCTTTTTATTCTCGCTCCGGCAGATTTTCAAACCGCATAAGTCAAGAATTACAAAGGATTGGCGCGAAATATTCAAAATATCGCAACGCTTTTTTAATTGAAAAGGTCAAGCTTCCCACAGAGATACTTTGGGCAATAGATACCCTAAGCGCTCAAACATCCGTTAAGGTTTTATTAATTCAATCTTTTTTAACTAAACAATTAGCTGAATTAACCAAAAAAGAAAAAAAGATCGTATTTACAACGGCAGTTGAAACAATAATGCAAGACCTTCAAGAGCGGGTTTATAAAAACGCTCAAGATAGAAAAATTGAACTTATAACCCCTAAAATATCAGACTTCCGCGCGAACGAAATAGCAAAGAACTATACAAATAATCTTGATTTTTGGATAAAAAATTGGCTCGAAAGCGAAGATTTTAATAATGTAACAATACCCAAAATGCGCGAAACAGTCGGACAAATGGCGATTGAGGGTAAAAGTACAAAAGATATTGAAAACTACTTGCTTCAAAGTTTTACAAAATCCAAAAACCACGCTAAGTTTTTAGCACGCAACGAAACCGCGATAGCAACATCTTCTTATTTATCCGCTAAGTATCAAGAAGAGGGCTTTGAAAGTTTTAAATGGATTACAAACCTGGACGGCAGGGAGCGCCCGGAGCATAGGCAATTAAACGGACAAGTATTCCAATTTAATGATCCGCCGGTCATAGATTTAAGGACAGGGCAAAAAGGCTTACCGGGGCAAACATATAATTGTTTAACCGGTGATATGCAAATCACAAGCCCATTCTTGCATTACAGGGTATTTAAACGCAAGTATAGAGGTGAATTGGTTACGCTCATTACGAGTATGGGCAACATCAAACTTACACCTAATCACCCTGTATTGACTGATAAAGGCTGGATTAAGGCAGGCAGTCTTAATATAGGCGACCACATCGCTAAAATTAGCGATAAAACTATCCTTGCTGGTAGCAGTTACCCAAATAACACTAAAACCACCATTGAGGAGTTTTATAGTTTTTATTCGTTCCTTTTTGATATTGAAAGGGTTGCCCTTACCGATAAGGACTTCCACGGCGATGTTTCTATTGACAAGCAAGTCAACGCTATAAATATCAAAGCTATATTGGGAAACCATAGAAAAGCCAAAATTAACAAGAGCAGAATTGAGCATATTCTCACCGAAGCCAATAAGCTTTTTGGTTCGATTAATACTTCTTGTGATAGAACCTTTTTGCAGGCGTTCCCGTTTTGCAGGGCGGTTACGGATAGCTTCATTGGCTCTTTGGACAAGGCGTTTACGTTCTTCTTTGGAAGTGAAAGCCATTCTATTAAGCATACTCTCGGAGCGATTTCTTGGCTTAATTCCCTCTTGTTTGAGATAACGGGATATGACATCACGAGAAACGCCGTATTTCTCGGCGAGCTTCTTAACGCTAAGCCCGGAACGATAAAGTTTTACCAGCTCATCCTTTGGGAGTTGGCGTATATGATGATTAATTGGCGTATAACAGAGTTTACGCATTCTTATAATGAGTGTTTCGCTCTTAATGCCGAACGCCTTGGACAGATCCGCAATGGTTTTCCCGCTCTGATTGAGTTTGATACAATCCTGGATAAAACTATCAGTATATTTGACGGACATATTTACAACCTCGAAAACAGTAATAATTGGTATCTTACCCAATATTATATCACAAAAAATTGCCGTTGCGGATTCGTTCCTGTAGCGGACAAGCTATTTTTTGAAAACAGGCAAAAACTGTTTAAGGCACAAAACAGTCTTAAAGGAAAAATTATAAAATGCTTAAAAGCAATTACAAAACCGAAAAAATATCAACCAATTTAATAACAAACAGCCTTGTTGACCTTGGCGAAGATATTGCCGTCGAAGGTAAAGGCAAAGGGCGCAAGTTTATTTCAAGATTTATTGAACCCGGAGTAGCACACTATGAAGAGTTCGGCGACGTATTAATTACCAAAGAAACTCTTAATAAATTCATTCATACTATGATTGGTTGCCCGGTTATCATTAAGCATAAAGATATCGACGATAAAAATGCAGACAAAGAACGCGTGGGCGTAATATCAAATGTTTGGTTTAACGAAGCAGACGGCTGGTATTATTGCGACGGTATTATTTGGGATAAACAAGCAATAGACTTGGTTAAAAATCAAGGCTGGAATGTATCCTGTACTTATGATTTTGAATCAGACAAACAGCCTAAAACCCACAACGGCAAAAAAATTGATATGGAATTTACAAATGGCGAGTTCTTACATTTGGCGTTGGTTGATAACCCACGTTACGAAAGAGCCAATATAACCGTTATGAACTCTCAAGATGAGAAAGAAGAAAAACAGCCTGAGAACATAAAAGATACAGTTCTTGACGCTATTTCCGAGGTTGTAACAAATTGCCTGGGGGAGTGTAGGAATTGGTCAAAAGAAAATTTTGACGAAAGTAAAGTTAAAAGAGACGGTGGCAAATTTGCCAAGCAAATTGAAGGAAGTAAAAAAGAAATAAAACCATATATTCCACATTTTGAAAGAAAACCGAATCCTAACTTTAAATATGATGATGCTAAAATTAAAACACTTATAGCCGATATTGAATCAGAAAACATAAATAGTGATGATATCCCAATTTTCAAAGACACTAAAAAATTAGAAAATTGGTTAATGCCGATTTTTGAAAATAATAGAACTGTAAAGATTATATCAGACGGCGAAGAAATTTTATTGTCTAAAAATAGCGCACAACGAGCCGCACGAAAGCAAGATCCAGACGATAAAGAATTAAACGCAGTTTTCAACAAAATTAAAAATATACTCGAAAAATCTAAATACTATGATTTTGAACCTAAAAATGAAGAACATGAGAAAAAGCGAATTTTAGGGCAGTATGTTTATTTTTCAAAAATAAAAATCGACAATCAACCTTATCGAGTAAGATTTAAAATAGATGTTCCACAAGATGAAGACGGGGCATTGGTTTATGCAGGCCATAGATTGAAAAAAATATAAAGCCTATTGCGGCGGAGTTTTCAGACTCATCACAATAGACTCTACTTATATTATACCACACTTTATAAATTTTTAAACCCTAATATTAAAAACTTTTAACCGCTTTTAAGCGGTCTGATTTCTATACAAAAATAACACATTCAAAAAGGAGTAAAAAACAATGGAAGACATTAAAGAAGTTGTAAAGGCTTTCTTTGAGCCTGTCTTAAATGCTGCAATCGTAAGAAACAGCGAAGACGAAAAAAAAGAAGACAAAGACGAAAAAGAAGCTAAAAACGAAAAGGTGGATAAAAGAGATATTATCCGTCAAATTATGGCTATTGCAGGCAAAGAAGAAGCGTCCGAAGACGTTAAGACTATTGCCAAATTAGCTGAAAAATTAGCTTATGACGAATCGGAAGCTGGTAAAACAGACAACAAAAAAGCTAAGAACGAAGACGAAGAAGAAGAAGAAGAAGAAGAAAACGAAGAGTTCGTTGAAGAAAAAGAAGTAGCTAATAAAAAAGCTAAAAACGAAGAAAAAGAAGAAGACAAAGAAGAAGACGAAGAAAAAGAAGAAGTAAAAAATAAATGCAAAAATTCAATGGACGAAATTAAAAAAGCAATTTATGGCGGCAAAGCAAATGTTACATCCGGTTATATAACAAGAGCTGAACGCTTAGAACTTGGAAATAAATACTAATTTGAAAGGAAATTAAAAATGACAGAAGCATTTTCTTTAACAGGTACTAGCATAACTCCGGAAAAAGGGCAATATGCTTTACTACCTAATTTACCTCAAGAACACAATGTTGAGTTTTATTCGAGCACTTCTACAGACACATTGCCTGTAGGCGCTTTCGTTAAACTTTACACTTCAAGCACAAACACAGATCATCCGGTCGCAGCAGTTTGCGCTGTAACAGATGTACCTTATGGCATGGTTGTTTATGATGTCAGAAAATCATCTTATGCAGTAGGCGAACGCTTTGCGGTTGCACAAACAGGCGACGTAGTATGGTGCGTTGCAGAGTCAGCCGTTGACGTAGGCGACAAATTGCAGTTTACAACCGATTGGACTGTTGACGATACAGCAACATCAACATATGCATATATCGGTGTAGCACTAACAAAGGCAGCAGCAAAAGGCGACTTAGTACAGGTTAAATTAAACTTTAACCTTGGCGTTGCCGCATAGATGAAAGGACTTTAAGATGACTAACGATAAAATTGGTTTACTAACACAAGAACAATACGCTAACACAATGCGTATGAGAGTTCAAAACTCCGGTATAGGTTCAACCCCCGGCATTGAACAAACAATTCAAACAACAACCCAAATCGTTGCGGGCGTTGTTAATAAGCTCTATTACAAATTAATGGGGCAAAAATTATCAGACTTCGTTAAAATCGAAGTAGGCACAGGCGCATATTCTACTAACTTATTTCAATATGCTTCCGCTTATGTAGGTTCACCCTTCAAGGCTGGTTTAATCAACCCTACAGCTACAGGAATTAACGCAGACGCTAATTCAAATATTAAAATTGGCGCTTTACAAATTCCGAATAACTTTTGGCGTATGAAATACGAAGTAGGACAAGAATTAATCGGAATGGCAGCAAGAAACGCTGAAACATTCTCAATCATTGAAGAAAACGAAAGATCAAGAAAAGAAGTATTTGACTTAGGTTTACAAGAAGCTACATTCAAAGGCTTGGGCGACGGTAAATCTTATGGTTTATTAAATCAACCTAGCGTAACCGTTAATACTACTTTGATGACAGCAGAATTAAACGCTATGTCAGACGCTCAATTCCAAACATTCTTGGCAAGCGCTCCCGCAGCTTACGCAGCAAACGCAAGCGGAACAATGATGTTTAATAGAATGTTAGTTCCACAATCTGCATTCTTAGCATTACAACAACCCTTTGGTTCTTATGGTGAAACAAGAAAAACAATTCTTGAAAGAGCATTCCAGGGTATTGTTGGCGAAGATTTCAAAATCGTTCATGCAACATATTGTACAGGTGCTACGGCTGGCGGCAATGCTACTAAAGGTCGTTATGTATTCTACAATACAAACGAAGACAATTTAACAATGTACTTGCCAAAACCATATACACCACATCCGTTATTCCCACAAGGTGCTTTGGATATGGTTTCAGATTCAGAAGCTCAATTCACAACACCTTACTTAAAACGTGTAAATTCAATGTTATATGCAGACGTACAATAAGAAAAAATAAGCGGCAGGGGGTTTTAACCCCTTGCTGTTTTCAAAGAGAGAGGGGACAAATGTTAATTATAAACAACAACAAATACAACATTATGTACAACGACAAGTTTTTAAATGCCGGCGAATACCAAGAAATTGAAGACAAAAAAGTAATTGATTTATTACTATCACAGCCGGGCGTTGAAGAATATGTCGATAAAAAACAAGCTAAAGCGCTGGAAGCTGAAAACGCAAAGCTTAAAGAAGAATTAGAAGAAATTAAAAAAGAAACAAAAAAAGACACTAAAGCAAAAGCAAAGGCAAAAAAATAATGAATGTAACGGTATCGGATTTCAAGACACAATTTCCACGATTCAGCCCTTCGTACTTGCCGGTATATAAACCGGGGACGTACTTTTTGGGGGATATTGTCTATTATTCCGATACCGTTTTATTTTATAAATGTAAAGTAGCAAACACGACTAATTTGCCCACAAATACAACCGATTGGGAATTATATAACGATAGCGTATTAAATTACACCCAGGACGCTGATATTTTAGAAGCCATAGGCGAAGCGACAGTCAATTTTAATGAGGGTTTATTCCCGGACGAAGCAACCGCAAAAAGAGTGTTTTTGTTTTTAGTAGCTCATTATTTAACCGTTGATTTTAATATCGCTCTTGGAATTAATCAAATCGGAATTACGACAAGTAAATCGGTGGGTTCTGTATCTGAAAGCTATACAATTCCGCAATGGTTGTTAAATAATCCGGCATTGAGTTCATATGCTACAACCGGCTATGGAATTAAGTATGCGAGCTTAATAAGACCGTACTTAGTAGGCAATGTATTTATTGTTAAAGGTGCTACCACTTTTGGAAATTGAAGCTAAAATTGATTTTAAAAATCTAAAAAAATTAGTGCAAGAAATGAGCAAGCAATACAACGTAAAAGTGGGCTTGTTGGCAGAAGAGGGCGGAAGTGAACCTATAACAGAAAATTTGGATATGGCAGGGCTTGGGGCAGTTCAAGAATTTGGCGCTGAAATAGATCACCCAGGCGGCACCCCTTATTTTATCAATGAATACGGAATGGCGACATTCGTTAAAAAAGATAGCTTTTACGGTCAATTGTTAGTTAAGAGAGGGCAAGTAACAAAACCGCACCATATCAGCATTCCGGCACGCCCCTGGTTATCAATGCCGTTATCAAGAAATGGCGGCAAAGATGTATTAAAGCTTTTTGATGAGCAAATAAAAAAATACGGCGTTTCAAAAAATGATTTCATTGAATATGTAACTACAAAAGGCGACTTTGTAACACTTGGAACGGCTTTGGGCGCCGCCGCAGTAGCTCAAATTCAAGAAGCTTTTGCAACTCAAGGATTCGACGAATGGGAACCAAACGCACCACAAACAATTGCAAAAAAAGGAAGCGCCGATCCGTTAATTGATACCGGAAGATTAAGATACGCAGTAAAATTTAGGGTTGAATAAAATGGCTAAAAAAGATAAAAAAGAAAATTTATGCGAAACTTGCACATTTTATATTGACGGCAAATGTGAACATGAAAGCAATATAAAATACTTTATTCATAAAAGAATTGAAACAAAAGGCTATAAATCACTTAAAACAAAATCGGAGTGTGAATTTTGCCAAAATTAAACTTTGCTAAAAATAGAACTTTAACAAGTGGACTTCCACAATTAAGCAACCCCGTCAAAAGTTGGTCTGTACCCCTTACTTTAAATAAAATTACCCAAAACATTATTGAGGGTGATGTAGTTATAACTGAAACAAAGATAGATTTTCAGGGTACAGTACAACCGCTAACGGCAGAACAATTACAATTTCGACCAGAGGGCGAGAGAAGCTGGAAGCATTTGTGGATACATTGCGTTGCAGGCTCACTAAACCTCAATACACAAGACAAAATTATATTTAATAATGAAAGATATAAGGTTCTAGAAGTAAAAGATTATAGTTTGTACGGCTATATTGAGTATATGGTTATCGAGGACTACCAATAGCTTTAGTAGGCGTGGTTAATGCTTTTTCGACATTCCAACCTTTTTTAATTCTATTGAGAAGCGTTGTGTATTTAATTCCAACTATTCTTGACCACTCTGCTATGGTATGAGCTTCATTATCGTATTCGACTACTACATTGTTGCTTCTATTGTTTTCTTGAATTTTGTAGTCAGTCCACCTACAATTCAAAGGCTCGTAATTCCCATTGACATCTATTCTGTCTATTGAAAGATTGTCAGCATATCCGTTGTTTATAGCCCAATTATAGAAATTTTTAAATTCTAACCATTCACAACATATTTGAATATTTTTTGCGCCATAATATTGATAGTTTTTGCTTTTAGGATTATTACAGCGTTGCTTTATATTAAACCATATATTACTTAAACGACTTTTACTTAACCCATGTTTAATGAAATTTTTTTTGCACACTTTTTTTACTTTTTCTTTTTGCAAACAAGAACAAGATTGAGTTTTGCCTTGTTTTAAAGAATCACCCCTTACAACAACTTCGTTGCCACAATCACATTTACAAAGCCAAAATACAGAATTGTTCCTATTGTCTGCTCTTTTAACTACAAGCAATTTACCAAATTTTTTGCCTACAAGATTTACAAGTTTTCCCATAAAAATAACCTCCCGATTATTAAATCCAATTATTATACATGGGCAGGCGGTTGGATATTCCGCTTTTCAGTCTGCATAACCTAGCCCATATCATTATACAACAAAATTTAGGAAAGGTAAATGTTACGCGAAATTGAGAAAATATTTGTTGATTTAATTCAACAATCATTAAACTTGCCTAATAATTACGGAACGGACGAAAACGGAAACATAATTCCTTGCGTAACTATTCGCGCTCAAAATATTAAATTGTTTAACACTCCGCATATACAGATTACCATTTCAACGGCTTCAAATGAAGTTTATGCTAATCGTAAAGAGTATTTCGAAGAGATTATCAAAGATCCACAAACACAGCAAGAAACCGTTAATTATTACGAAAGACTAATGCTTAACGATCAAAGGGTTATGCAAATAGATGTATATTCAAGGAATAACGAAGCAAGGCAACGATTTCCGGAAGTACAAGCTTGCTTAACTTCAACCCTTGCCGAAGAGCTTGCAAATATTTATCAGTTTAGAATTTCAAAGATAAGCACAAGTTTTAATATGTCGGGAATTGACGGCGGCTCTGATATTAACCGTTATACTATCCGCTTTAATTGTTTATCTTGGTTTGAAAAAATCAATAAATTAAATTACTACGAAACATTCCCTGCGACCGCACAAGAAAACGCAGACGATACTTTTGCAGATTTCACAATCGACAAAAATACGATAATCATACAAAAATAGAAAGGTTTACTAACGATGACAACAGGAAATATTGCTTTAAGCAATACTATTAATGTTAGTGTTTCGGCTACTCCTGCGGGGTTAGGCGAATATTCAACAAATTCAATTGTATTGCTTTCAAATGAACAACCGCTATCTGCAGAACCGTATATTTGGGCTGTAAATGCTCAAGATATTGTAAACGAATATGGTTCTAATTCGGTAACGGCTAAAATGGCGCACGCTTTATTTAATCCGGCATTCAATTTAAGAACCGGAAACGGCCAAGTTTTAGTTTATCCATATACGGCAACAAACGCAACAAGCGCTTCAACAACAACAATCACAATTACAGATACAATTATAACAGCGCTTAAACTTATTACAGACGGCGACTTGACTGTAACTATTGACGGTACGGACTACACAGTAACAGGCTTAAACTTTGCCCCAATTTCAACCGTTGCTGATATTGTTACAATTTTAAATGCTCAAGGTTTAGACTGTAATATATCAGTAGCAGATACAAGCAAGATTAAGTTTGAATCTCGTCGTTATGGTTTGACAGATAGTACAATCGCCCTTAAAGCTACGACAGGCGGCGCCGGCACAGATATTTACGGATCTTCTTACTTAGACGGTGCAAACGCTACAAGCGTTTCGGGTACCGATTCGACAGGCACAACCGTAGCGGAAGCACTTGCAGAAGTAAACGAGATTGCTTATGTAGGCGGCGTTTTAACTACTCAATTATGCGAAAATTCTTTAGTCTTAGCAAATGCCACAGCAATACAAGCACAAGACCATATTTACTATGAAGCAATTCAATCTTTGAAAAATATCGGAGTATTAGGCGCTTCAATTAAAAATGCGGGACTTGGTAAAACAAGACTTTTGGCTTATTCATATGGCGGCGCAATCGCTTCAAAACAAGCTATTGCAACATACGCAACAATAGCTTCGTCTACTAACTATTCAGGCGATAGCACTTGTTTAACAATGAACTTAAAAGAATTAACAGGCATTCAGCCCGATTTAAACTTAAATCAAACAGTATATAACATAGCAAAAACAAACGGCGTAGATATATACGGTAACACCGAAGGTTTAGCTTGCTGCTATTCAAATTCAAACAGCTTATATACAGATGAAGCAACAGGCGAGCTTTGGTATAAAAAGGCGCTGGAAGTAGCGGGCTTCAATTACTTACGTAAAACAAATACTAAAATCCCGCAAACAGAATCCGGAATGACAGGCTTAAAAAATGCTTATGAACAAGTAACTGTTCAAGGCGTAAGAAATGGTCTTATAGCACCGGGGCATTGGAACGACAGCATACCTTTTGGTAATCCCGAAGACTTCCAAAGAAACATTGAAGAAAGAGGATATTATATTTATTCAATTCCTGTAGCGCTTCAAGCTCAATCTGAACGCGAACAAAGAATTGCACCTCTTGTACAAATTGCTATCAAATTATCGGGTGCCTTCCACAGCTCAAATGTGATTGTAAACGTTCAGCGGTGATTGTTACGACGATTATTAGCTTGTTCTTTTGGGGTAGCCCAGCGGCAATTATTTGGTTCATAATTTTTGTCATTATCTATACGGTCAATAGTTAAATCTTCTTTATATCCGTTTGACATTGCCCAAGTGTAAAATAACATAAAATTATCAAGCCATTCCTCACAAATTTTGATACCACGACCGCCGTAATCTTTATAGCGTTTTAAATTTTTGTTGTAACAGCGAGATTTAATTCCATGCCATATTCTATACAATCTAATTCCATATAGATTATGTTTTACTTTGAATTGGTTTTGTTTCAAAATTTCCGAGATATAACAGCCGCAACTTTTGATGTGCCCTCTAAACAGGTTTGCACGTTCAACAATAGAGAAATTGCCGCAATCGCACTTACAAAGGTAAAAATATAAAAAGCCGCGTTTTCTTCCGTCTTTATAATATCTTTGTTTTTTGTGATGAAGTTCTAAAACAGTAAGGCGACCAAATTTTTTGCCAATAATATCATTCATAAATACTACCTCCCGATAGTTAATCCAAGTAATAATCTGTGGGCAGGCGGTTGGATATTCCGCTTTTCACCCCGTCGGGTTATCCCACTTTTTAAATATAACACAAAAATAGTAAAGGAGAATAAAATGCCGAGTTATACTTTAACAGGCGATGACACAATCATCATCAACGAACAACCTTTAAACGACTTCCCTAACGGCGATATTGCAACCCTTGAATTACCGAATAACTTAATGGAAATTGCAACCGGTAAAAATGGAAATACAATATTTGCCCTGGATGAAGCCGGCAACAATGCAACATTAACTGTAAGAGTTTTATTATCATCAAACGATGATAAACGCTTAAATGGTTATATACCGCCTTCCGAAAGTTTTGCTAGCTACGTTTTATTAAATGGCTCTGTAGTAAAACAAGTCGGCGACGGTTTTGGTAACATTTCATATAATACTTACTTATTACAAGGCGGTATGGTTCAAAAGAAACCGGCAATAAAATCAAATGTTAACGGCGACGTTGAACAGGCAATTGTTGAATATGTTATCCAATTTGCAAATGCAGCAAGAGCGATTTCGTAACACATCATTAATTAAATAGAGGGGATTTAATTATGAAGGACTTTAATACACAAAATACAGGGAACAGGGTAATAATTAACCCTGCTCCCTATAAAACAGTTTTAAATTTAAAAAAAGTTTTATTAAAAGAGATTAAACAAAATTCTTTAGGTCTTAAAATTACCGGAGCAGAAGACAATATCCTCGAAAAGTCATTAGATTTTACCGGGGTTATTGATTTTTTAAAAAATGCAATAATAGGCGCTGATATATCCGACGAAGTGTATAGCGCAATTATGGAATGCTTAAAGAATTGTACATACAAAACAACCGAAAGAATAGACGAAAATTTATTTGATAAATTGCCCGAAGCAAGAGAGGATTATTACGAAATAGTAATTGCTTGCATTGAGGAAAATTTAAGACCTTTTATCAAAAGCCTAGCTTCGCAGTGGTCGATCCTTGCACCGAAGCTGGGCGAAAACCAGGCGTTAAGTGTACTCTTAGCACAGATGAACAGCTAGTCTACATCTTGGCTAAGGCAGGGTGGTTTAATGGCAACCCCTCTGCCATTTTTGCCGCCCCTGTTGATGTGGTGGTTAATTCATATCATTTTGAAATGTATTCAAGGGAATACGAATCGACAGTTATAGAGCTAAACCGAGTTAAATAATAATGAAATTAGGCGAATTATTTGTATATATAAAAACCAAGGGTAACACCGATAAACTTGACGAAGCCCAAAGGAAGCTCGAAAAGGCTCAAAAAACAACTGAAAAGGGCATAAAACAAAACAAAAAAGATGTTAAGGCTAATAACGATGTTGCTAAGTCTATAAATGGTATTGCAAATGCCGTTAAGTCTTTAAGTGGTGGCTTAAAAGGTTCGGGCGGTGCTATTTCTGCCTTGGGTGCTCTTGGTGGTGCTGCCGGTGCTACGGTTGTAGCGGTAGGTGCACTTGTTACAGGCGTTGCCCTTGCTTATTCTGCAATTGACAGAATGGTAACATCCTTAGCGCAAGCTAATCAACAAATGATTACATTTCAGCGCACTACAGGGGTTAGTTTATCAAGCTTAAACAAATACGCCACCGCCAACGCCGCAGTAAACGCAAATTCATCTATCGAAGGAACCGCCCAAAGTATGCAAAGGCTTGCAAATAACCTTTGGGACATACAAATGGGCAGGGGTGATATTTCACCTTATCAAGAATTAGCTTTTGTAGGTGGTAAAGCGTTTAACCCTATGGGGATGAGTGTCGAACAAGTAATTGAAAATGTTCGCGAAGCTATCAAGGGCGTTGATGATCTGCAAGCTACAAATATTATTCAAAGAATGGGTTTTGCTCCCGACGACCTTCTTATGCTTAGAATGTCAAGGGAAGAGTTCGAAAAATTAAACGATTTATTTTTAAGTCCTCAAAAACGCGAAGAGATGTATAAATATGGACTTGAACTTAAAAAAATTAAGCTTGAATTTCAAAAAGTAGGGCAAAGCATAACAATAAACCTTGCAAAGCCTTTTATTACCACAATAACAGTAGTTAAAAAATTATCTGAATTTATTTACAAGGCAATTATTAAACCGATTCAATTAGGTTTTAAAACAATAGGCAGTCTTATTTCAAATTCAGTAAACTTGGTTAAATCCCTTACAAAAGCATTTCTTGAAACATTTGAAATTTTAAAACCTATTTTTAGTATTTTAAAAATGATAGGTGAAGCAATTTGGCTGCCTATTGAAGATGTTTTAACTTATTTAACAGGCGGCGACAGTTTGACCGGCAGAGCACTTGAGGGGTTATCTAATATTATAGATAATCTAAACGCCTCATTTGAAGATTCAAAAATCGTTAAATTCTTTGAAAGTATAAAACAAGGAATAATTGACTTAACTACAATTAAAATTCCCGGCTGGCTTGAAAATTTTTTCAGTATGATTGGAAACAATGCGCTGCAAATGAGCCAGGGTATGCAATTTAACCCGGAACCTGTTAACCCTAACACTATTAGCTACGGTGGAAATACTAATAATACAAGCAATCAATTTACAATAAATACAAATCAACCAACAGACATAGTGGCGTCAAATTTAATTAATACTTTTACGCCGACACAGGTTCAATTATCCAGCATGGCGGTTTAGTATAAATGATAAGCATTTCAGACTATATTAATAAATTTACAAAAGAAGAAATCAACGCGCCCGCTACGTTATTTGTACAAAGCGATGACAAGGCGAAATTCGGCAATATTTATATTTTTGCAAAATTCGGTATTGCCCAGGCTGATTCAATTAAAATGTCTTCACAAATAACAACGCATTATATGGAAGATAATGTTTCAGCACAAGACCATTGGGCAATTGCTCCGATAACTTATACAATGAGCGGATTAATAGGCGAGCTTATATTTGAACCACCTACAAAATGGAGCTCTTTTGTACAAGAAAAATTTACTGATTATTTGGCACCTTTAGGAGTTATAGCGCCGGTTTTTGATAATTATACACAAAGCGCTATAAACGTAGTTAAACAAATAGAAGCCACATACAGACGCTATGAAAGAATTGCAAAACAGGTTTTACAAAAATTCGGTAAAATTGCAACAAGAGAAAGTAACCAAGAATATTTAATTAAAGCCCTAAAAGAATTAAGGGACAATAGACAGCTTGTTAATGTATATACACCTTATGGTGAATATAAAGGGCTTGCTATTCAAGATATATCTGCAACACAAAATAATTCAAAATATCAATCAAATTTAGAAATACAATTTTTTGAATGGCGCAATGTAACGTCTGCAGTTAGAAAAGCAACCAAAGAAGAAATGGAAGAATTTGCAGCTTGTCAAAAAGCCGAAGTGGAAGAGCAAGGACAAGCGAGCACTAAAAAATCAACTTTTGCAACAAGATACGACAACGGCGAACCGTTAATACAAGGAATTAAATAATGAACGAAATAACATCATTAACCGATAGCCCGCGTCAATCTTTTCAATTTCCGATAGATAACGGCGATGTTGTCGATTTTTATTTATATTACTACATTACACAAAAATCTTGGTTTTTTGATTTTACATATAATAATTACACGGCTTGCGGCAGCAGGGTAGTTTTAACCCCAAACGCTTTAAGACACTTAAAAAATATAATTCCTTTCGGGGTTGCTTTTATGGGCGAAGGTAAGGTTGAACCTTTTGATTTAACAGACTTTTCAACCGGTCGAATTAAAATGTATATATTAAATCAAGACGAAGTTAACGAGATAGAAAGCAATATATATGACGTTTAAATTAGGCGCTTCACAAACAGTTATGGCAAGCTTTCAAAATCAATGTATATGGAAGCTTACAGTAACAGACGGCGAAAATACGCACGTTGTTGGTTATCCGCTTACCATTGATTTTTCTATCGAACGAAACACTTTCGCAACCGCTAACACCGCAAATTTTAACATATACAATTTATCACCTTCCACGCGTTCCGCTAAAGGTGGTTTATTTTTTCAAGATAGGTTTAATACTTCCGTAAATAAAATTGCAACCTTTGAAGCCGGTTACAACGGCAAAATGACCGTATGTTTTAAAGGTAGAATACAAGAATGTTATTCAAGCAGGCAAGGCACCGAAGTAATAACATCAATGCAATGTATCGACCTTGGAGTGCCAACGGATTATATTAATGTAACCTTTGAAGCTGGAACGACAAAGCGCGAAGCATATAAAAATATAATTCAAAACTTAGGCTTGTTAGAATTAGGTTCAATCGGATCTCTTGAAGGGACTTACTTAACCCCTGTAACTTTTGAGGGTAAACCCTTAGATGTTTTAAATGAAATATCGGGCGGTCATACATATATTGACAATGGCGTAATTAATACCTTAATGCCAAATGAATGCCTTGATATGGGCATACCTATATTAAACGCAGAAACAGGGCTTATTAACACACCACAAAGAAGGGACGCCCAAATTATTGCAGAGGGTATATTTAACCCAAACGCCATAGTAGGGCAATTAATCGAAGTA
>Ga0265298_10003437_pt1 | contig 20926 bp, 19 predicted proteins | sample AusTroGonzalo_MG_3_FD_193486 | JGI IMG/M metagenome (GOLD analysis project Ga0265298, IMG submission 193486) | Bovine rumen microbial communities from tropical cattle in Woodstock, Queensland, Australia - Gonzalo_01 | ecosystem: Host-associated > Mammals > Digestive system > Stomach > Rumen ... | reverse complement strand
TCAGGATTTGACAAGAACGATGCATCAGCCAATCAGCGTACCATCAACCAGGCAGTGATGAAGAAATACCTGGCGGATGCGCCTTTCGGCATCGGCATCGGCATCGGCTATGAGAACGTGCCTGCCAACAACAAATTCCGTAAGCTGGCTACGCTCCCGCCTGACTCTGAGTATGTGTATATCTGGCAGCATACAGGTGTGGTGGGAATCACACTGTTCCTCATCACGACAGCTATCATGTTGGCTGGCGCCTGTAGGATTGTGATGTTCAGAATACAGAACAGGTCGCTACAAGGTATAGGAGCAGGACTCTGTTGTAGCTTTGTGGCGGTACAAATGGGTGGTTATGCCAACCAGGTGCTCATGCAGTTCCCTAACGGTCTGCTCTTCTATGGCGGATTGGCTCTTGTCTATGCGCTACCTCATATCGAGGAGGAATGGACGGCTTACGAGGCGGATCTCTATGCAAAGCAGAAAGAAGTGGAACGATTAAAACTTGAGAAGAAGAATGCCAGCCGAGTGTAAGCTTTCCATCATCACGGTCAATTATAACGGCATCGATGATACCTGTGCCATGATTGACTCCCTGCCGCCAATCGACGGTATGGAGATTATCGTGGTCGATAATGCTTCCAAGAATGATGAAGCTACAGCCATCGCACAACGCTATCCGCATATTACTGTTATCAGAAGTGAGCAGAACCTGGGCTTCGCAGGCGGAAACAATCTGGGAATAAAGGCTGCACACGGCGAATATCTTTTCTTTGTGAACAACGATACGGAGTTCTTGTGCAAAGAAGGGATAGACAAGCTGATGGAACGAATGGACAAGAATCCGTCGATTGGCATGATATGCCCCAAGATCCGATTCCATTGGAATCCACAGCCCATACAGTTTGCCGGCTACACCCCACTGAGCGCCATCACCCTGCGCAATCGGGCAATCGGCTCAGACGAAGCGGACAACGGACAATATGATGAAGCCCACCCCACTCCCTATGCACATGGGGCAGCGATGCTGACAAGGAAAGAAGCCATCGACAAGGTGGGGCTTATGCCTGAATGCTATTTCCTCTACTACGAAGAGCTCGACTGGTCAATGATGTTCCGCCGTGCCGGCTATGAGATATGGTACGACCCAGCTTTCACCATCTTCCATAAAGAGAGTAAAAGCACAGGACAAGCCAGTCCTCTGAAGGCATACTATATCACACGCAACCGTTTCCTGTTGGCTCAGCGAAACATTGACGTTCCTCAGCGATATCTCACCTATCTATATCTCCTCGCATTAGTTGCACTACGAGATATCATCAAATATACCTTGAAGGGGGAAAAGGCTCACATTCAGGCAATCCGAACGGCATTATCTGATTTCATTCATGGCAAAAAAGGTCAAAAAGAGTAAGGATTAAAGGAATTATTATTCGATTCTTTGCATAATCAGAAGAAATTTCCTACTTTTGCATCGAAAATAATCCGATTCTATGAACTTTTGGTGGATATTATATTTCATTGACGGAATCATGTTTGCTATGACTGCACTCACAGTGGTCTATGTGACTGTATTCACTATAGCCAACTTGTTTGGCCGTCATAACGAGTTCGCCAAAGGTAAACTACAGAAACGATTCATCATCTTGATCCCTTCCTACAAGAAAGACGATGTGATCTTGCAAGCAGTCAACTCGGTGTTGGGACAGACCTATCCACAACGTCTGTTCGACCTTGTGGTCATCTCCGACCATGAGACTGAAATGACCAACATGCGACTGGCACAGCTCCCCATCACGCTGCTGACACCCGACTTCGAAAACAGCTCGAAAGCGAAATCCATGCAGTATGCCATCCTGAATCTTCCTCAGTTCAAGATTTACGATGCCGTTATCGTGCTGGATGCCGACAATATCATTGAACCAGAATTCCTGGAGCAGATCAACGATGCTTTCGAGGCCGCTGGCACCAAAGCCATTCAGGTGCATCGTCTCTCGCGCAACCGCGACACATCAGTAGCTCGTCTTGACAATATCTTCGAGGAAATCAACAATGCCATTTTCCGTCGTGGCCATAACTCACTTGGACTCTCCGCATCGTTAAATGGTGCAGGCACCATCTATGATTTCGAATGGTTCAAAGAGCATATCATGAAGGTGCGCACGCCTGACGGCATCAAGGAGCTCGAAGCCATGCTGCTAAGAGAGGGCATCTATATTGATTATTTCGATACTATACATATCTACGACGAGAAAACACGCGGCTTGCGCAATTTCAAAGAACAGCGCGCCCGCTGGGATGCTGACCAGCTGCACTCAATGATCAGCCATATCCGTTTTCTCCCATGGGCATTGCTCAACCGTCATTACGACTACGCCAATAAGATTCTACAATGGATACTCATCCCACGTACCATCATGATGGGCATCATACTGGTGATGAGCGTATTCCTTCCTTTCATCTACTTCACATTGGCAATCAAATGGTGGATCATCGGAGCGATTCTTATGTTCGCATATTCTCTTGCTACTCCCGACGAATTGGTTGACAAGCATTGGGATCGCGACTTCCTTTACGCGCCCATCCTTATTCTTTATGGCCTCGTTAACATCTTCCATGTAGGACTTGCAGAGTCAGAGACCCGTGTGAGATCCACACGACGTTTCCTGCACATGCTCTTTCCCAAAAAGAAACGTTTATGATCTGGCAGCTCTTCCACTATCTTGAGTTCCTGCTTTGGCTTTTCTTTGCAGGCTCCGTAGGCTATGTAGCCTTCTTCGCTCTGGCGTCGATCAGGCGTCATCAGCAAGCGACACCCAAGAGCACTTCCCCACAGACGCGTTTCTTAGTCGTCTATCCCGCCTACCATGAGGATCGCGTGATTCGCCAATCCGTCTCTACGTTCCTGCAGCAGGACTATCCGCAGGAGCTCTACCATCTGGCCGTTGTATCCGACCACATGACTCAGGAGACCAACGATTGGTTGGCTACCCAACGCCTGACGCTTCTGCAACCTGTTTTCGAAAAGAGTTCGAAGGCAAAGGCACTGCAATATGTCATCCAGCATTTCAAGAACGAGAAGACGCTTGCAGGTTCTTTCGATCGCATCGTGATCCTCGATGCCGACAACGTCGTTTCGCCTGACTTCCTGAGTAACTTGGATGCTGTTTGTCAACAAGGCTATCGCGCTATTCAGTGTCATCGTACGGCCAAGAATGCGAACAACGACATTGCTGCACTCGATGGTATCAGTGAGGAAATCAACAATTCACTATTCCGTCGTGCACACAACAATATCGGACTCTCATCAGCACTGATCGGCTCAGGCATGTGCTTCGACTATGAGTGGTTCTGCAATCATGTAGACCTTCTCTCCTCTGCTGTCGAAGACCGCGAGATCGAGACCTATCTTGCACTCGAGAAGATACATGTGAGATACGAAGAGAATATCCTCGTCATGGACGAAAAGGTGAGTGCCAGCGATAATTTCGAACGCCAACGTCTGCGCTGGATGACAGGACAAGTGCAATCGCTGTTCTCGATGACCCCACATCTTCCCAAAGCCATCTGCACAGGTAACATCAACTACATCGACAAGACCGTTCAGCAGGCACTGATTCCTCGAAGCATTCTGCTGGTCATGCTTCCTGTCATAGCTATTCTTATATCCATCCTTGCATGGACTTGGGCTATCAAGTGGTGGGTGCTTTTCCTCGTTCTTTGTATCTCCCTTTTCATCGCAATCCCCCGCCCTTTACGTTCGCGGGCTCTTATCGGAAAAGTTCTTGCCCTTCCTGCTCTATCCTTCCGAATGGTCAAGAACATCTTCCATATCAAGAAGAGTAATACGGATTTCCTGCACACCACTCACGGATAAAGGAAGACAACGAAAAAACAACAAGCCCTGGTATGATTGGTACCAGGGCTTATTGATGATTGAATATTGATAATCGAATATTGACGATTGAATATGGATGATTATTTCATGAACTTACATCCTACTCTTCCCTGCTGACTGTCAGTGGCACGAGCTACATAGAAGCCTGAAGGAAGATGAGCGACACTCATACGGGCTACACCCTGATGGAATGCTACCACCTGACTTTCTACCAAGCGACCGTCTGAAGTATAGACATCCACAGTGACGTAGTCAGAATTGCCCTCATTCTTCACGAGCAACTGATCAGCACCATAGCGGATGCGGAATCCGTTGGCCGAAGCAATCATCGGCTGTTCCACACCTGTCAGCTTCTTCAGTTCCTCCTGATCAGTCTTCACTACATAGCTTGTCAGGATATTGCTATTGGCAATCGTGGCAAGAGACATCTCGTAAACGTCTGCACAACCATCGGGATAGCGTCCGATAGTAGTATTTGCATCATGAGCACGATAATAGAGCTCGTCCTTCCAACTCTTATCGGCTGCCATCAGGGTAAGCACACCACCTTCGCCGCTCACCTTAAACGAAGCGTGGAGAGCTGCATCAGTCGTTGCAAGTTTGTCGCACCAGATGAGCAAGTAGCCGTGAGCTGGAATCACTGTCGAGGCATTGGTATTGCCCTTCGTAATCTTATACTTATCTGCTTTCGAGAGATTATCGCTGAGATACATACCTTCAATATCGACAGGCGAATCTGTGGTATTGTAAAGCTCTACCCAGTCGTTCTTCTTACCATACTCGTTGATGAAACTGTTATTCGAACCACTCACCTCGTTGATGCACACAGGATTGAAGCCTTGCTGCTTGCGCTCCTGTTGTGTCAACTCGCGGAAGTTTGCCTTCAGCACGATATTGCCATCCGAGGGCAGAGCAATCTCCTGATCAGTGCTATAGTATGTAGGAGTGTCGTTATTCATACTTGTATAGATAGAGGCATCCCACAAAAGGTCCGTAGAATGATTATCACAGTTATGCACTTCCACTGCAATCACATTGTCGCCCTTATGAAACATGCTGGCTGGCAGTTGAAGAGAGCCTGCATCAGGATTGTTGTATGCATAATGATCTGCGAAGGTATTATACGTCACATTCGAAGCAGAGATATTATAACGAGCAGCCTCCTGTCCGTTGACGTAGATGACTGCAGCGTCATCAATCATATAATCCATCGTAAACACATCATTCGCTCCTGGAGCCGACTGGAGGGTAACCGTTGTGCGGAAATAAGACGTTGGACGCTTGTTCTGTGCATCCGATCCGTAGCTAATCGTTGTCGCAACATTATCCTTTCCATAGCCGAGAGGAGCATTTCCTTTCTTCCATCCGCTTTCAGAATAGGTGGGCGATGTCCAGTTCTTACCATCCAACGAGCCCTGATCGTAATAACTCCATTGCGTACCCATAGCCTTCAGCGACGAGGTTCCTACGCTACCGCTTTTGGTCCATCCCTGGAATACATATCCAGCAGGAGCCTCAGCTTTTAAGACTACTGGTGCATAAAGGTAGCCATTGAAACTTCCCGTAGGCACTTCCATATTGTTGACCAAGAGCTTGGCTCCTTCGACATCACTGCTCAATTGCACGCGCTGTGGGGTTGACAATCCAAACGAAGAATAGCTTGCCAGTGCACTGTTGGATGTTTCCAGTCGTCCACTCAGACTATTTCGCACGCTACTGGCTGAATTGCTCAGGCTCCACTGTCCGCCCTCAATCTGCATAGCAGAGCTGACACGATCCTCCAGATAATTCACAATCTCAGTCACACGCTTAGCCTCAAACACACTACCTCCCATCATGCAGTAAGCATCGATGAACTTACGACGGAAGGTGGCACTCTTCAGCATATTCTTGAAGAGCGTAACAAGACGGATGCGGTCTTTGATGCGACCCAATGAAACAGGATAAAGCTGGTCGAAGGTATAGTTCTCTTTGCCCATGAAGGTACCAAATGGATTATTGGTGCCAAATGCTCCATCAAGGTCGAAGAGCACAAAACGGAACTTACCACCATCGATATGACGGAAGGCCTTCACGTTATTCTGTGGCCAGTCAGTACTGCCTAAATACAGTTCTGTTGCCATATAGTTCACATACGAGTCAATATCAAGCACCTTGCATATCTCATCATAGGTATCGCTATTGGCTGCCGCAGGCGACAACACATCAACCAGTTCGTTGAAGGCATCAGGTGTGCCACATTTCTGTACATATCCAGAGTCAGGCGACATCTCGAACTGATCGATTTCGTCATCGTCCCAACCATAGTTGGCATAGACATAGTGCTTGTTGTTGGGTTCACGCACATTGAGCACGCCCATATACCTACCGTTAATGAACTCGTGGACGGGCTGATAACTCTGGCAATCAAGGTTCAATCCTGAGGACTGAACAAGATACTGCAGTGCAGGATCCTTCATACGACCGCTATTATCGTTACCACCATTACGTACCTGCAGTGTTCGATTGCGGATATATGGCTTCTGCTCGAAGAAGGCATAGGGCAGATTTTTATTACCACCATATTCCTTGTTGCCCTTCAACTTAAATGAATGAGGCGTCCATGCGCGACTCCATCCACCACACATCTCCAGGTCAACATCCTGATTCAGCACCATCTCGCCATCAGCATCCAGATAGGAGAAATTCACTGGACGTTCCCAATCCATGTTCCAGTTGCAGTTATCACGCTGACCATTTCCAGGACGTCCGTTGGGGCCTTTCTCAAACACACCGATCTCACTACTCCAGATAAAGTCGGGATCGGTCACCACTGAAACGACTGGCAGGTAATAGTTGCTTCCTTTATATATGTAGGAACGCGAAACAACACGCGAAGGAAGCTTTCCGTCCGCAAAGAGACGGAAACGGAAGATTTTTGTCTCACTTACAGTAAACTGTCCGGTCGAAGCCGTTATTCCGTTAGTCAGCGTGGGCAATGTGCCGTCAATAGTATAACGGAGTTTCTGACCTGAAGGAATCGTCACATTTACGCTCAGCTTAGTAGTAAAGAGCTGTGAGGGCTGGTCGACCACAGGTTCAGACAATTGCTGAGTAGCGAAAGAGGCTGTAGCATTCGAAGCCTCGAGGGTCGGCGTTGAGCAATAGCTCCAATCGCCATCACCATCAGTCTTGCGCGCATAGCTTGCTCGCTCTATCGCAGCAGGATAGGTCTGACTCAGCAAGAGATCACCTGAGCCATTACTGATATAGATCGTTCCACCATCCACATCGAGTTTGAAGGGTGCATTTGCCTCCGCGATATTATTGCTATCGAACCATATCACCTTATAGCCATTAGCAGGAAGGACACCTGCCGATGCAGGCATAACCCATTTCTTCAGATTCTGAGCATCATCACTCAAATAGACACCTTTAAGCGACTGTATTTCGTCAGTCTTATTATAGAGCTCTATCCATCCATCGAAATTGAATGCAGGACTGATAAACTCATCCACATTAGCCACCATAATCTCGTTAATGGCAAACGAGGAAGAGGTCATATGACGGTTAACAACCTTTATCGACACAGCTTTCGAGATATTCGAACCATCAGTCGTCGATACATATATCACTGTCGAACCTGCAGCATAAGCTGTTACTACTCCATTGGCATCGACCGTAGCCACCTTGGTATTGGTCGATTTCCATTCCAGAGCTTTTATCAAAGCATTGTCGGGAGTAACCTTTGCAACAATCTGCATAGTTTCTCCCACAGCCATTTCCGACCTGGGTACTGTAAGACTCAATCCCCTCACGAGAACCACTGTTCCACTAAACTCCAATTTAAAATTGGTGAAGATACCCCAGTTCTCGCCAACATACTGACCGTAATCGTAGTTGGAATAATTATACTCCACTCCTACAGGCACATCACCACCATCCGAATCGAACTCGACTGATGTCACATAAGCGCCTTGGGCAAAAGCCTCAGCAGCCGTTTCCATCGTGTTTGGATAGTTATTGCCGTTCATCGTGTACCAACTGCTAGTAGATGTCCACTCAAAACCACGCTCAAAGTAGTTTGCAAGAAGATGTTGCTGACCATTAGCAAACAGGAAGGCCTTGGCGCTATCGCCATTCTGCTGGAGCGTGTTCCATGCAGCGACAGGGCCACCTAAACGATGAAAACCATTCACACTCAGACGATAATGTCCCTGCGGAAGATTATGCAACGTCTGCTGAGCACGGAAAGACCATTGATTCCACCACTCTATACATCCTGCACGGACAGTATAGCTATTTGTCACCTCCCAACCATCACAGGTCTCAGCAAAAGTAGGATTCACAAGATAAGCCTTCGTTACGTCAGTCCACTCGGCACTCACCAACGAAGCCACAAACAAGAATGCGGACAGTATGGTCAATCGCATCAGTCTCATATTTATAGTCAAATTTCAGTTAGTAATTTCAATTGTAGATACTGGGAAATCCCCCAATTCGGTCGGCAAAGGTATATAAAAATTATGAATACGCGTACATAATACAATAAAAAATATACGAAAAGACTCATTTTATTCCAAAAAATTTGTAGAATCCGAAAAAAAGCCTTACCTTTGCAGCTCGAAATTAATATAAACATTAATAATTATTTGACAAAATGAAGAAAGGTATTCATCCCGAAAACTATCGCCCCGTCGTGTTCAAGGACATGTCCAACGGCGATATGTTCCTTACGAAGTCCACAGCTAAGACGAACGACACAGTGGAATTCGAAGGCGAAACTTACCCCGTGGTAAAAGTAGAAATCTCCAGCAGCTCTCACCCCTTCTACACTGGTAAGAGCAAGCTCGTCGACACCGCTGGTCGTGTTGATAAGTTCATGAGCCGCTACGGTAAGGCTTCGAAGAAGTAAGAGATAGATACACTTACAACGATTTTCATAAAAGGTGCGTTCAGGGTAGTTGCATATGCCTTGGCCGCACCTTTTTACAAATTCGAAAGATTACTCTCATCAGATAGTCTATTGACAAACAAAAACTATTATTGAATGAAACTACTTAACTCATCCCTACTATTCCTTCTCGCAGCCCTTACCTTCAACGCTTGCGGAGACGACGAGAACGATTACAACATAGGTACAGGAAAAGAGGAAAAGGTTGACCCACAACCCAACATCGTCACGGTCAACTACCCTGACATCGAAGTGCCCAAGGTAAGCAGCAAAAACGGTAGTTTTGTCATCACCCACAAAGGTCTTCTCAACAGCAAGACTGGAGAGAAAGGCGTTAACTATCGAGTTGAGTGGGATCCACAGATTCATGCCCCCCGTTGGGTAAGCTATAAGATGTATGGCAAGGTGGTAAACGGCGTGATGCAGGGCACCAACGCTGAGAATACCGACCGCTACGTCTCGAGCGGCAGCTTGGAACCAGAAAGCCAATACCCCAACGACCCTGATATTGACTCTAAGTATCAGTTCACCTCCGACCCCTTCAGAAACTCTGGCTACGATCATGGACATATCTGTCCGTCGGCCGACCGTTTGTGCTCGTCGGAAGCCAACTATCAGACGTTCTACATGACCAACATGATGCCGCAGGTAAACAAGTTCAATGCGGGCATTTGGGCAGCAATGGAGGGTAAGATTCGCACATGGTCGCGCATCTACGACACGCTCTATGTGTGCAAGGGCGGCACCATCGACAACGAAAAGTATATCATCAAATATCTGGGCAGCGGTTCCAACAAGATTCCCGTTCCCAAATATTTCTTCATGGCCGTACTGGGCTATAAGTACAATACCGTAACAAATAAGAACGAATACTCTGCCCTCGCCTTCTGGATTGAGCATAGCAGCAGTATTGCAGCTAAAGACGACTTGAAGAAGTACACCTATAATATCCGCACGTTGGAAGGGCTTACAGGCCTAGATTTCTTCTACAACTTGCCCGACGAGGTTGAGGAATGGGTGGAAACACTTCCTGAGGCCACCATTAAGTCCACGTGGCTATAACGCAATTCAAGAAATATATTTTTAATAAAACCATAACAAAAACAAAAAAACAATGAGAACAATTTACGACTTCACTGTCAAGGACAGAAAAGGAAAAGATGTCTCACTCCGCGAGTATGCTAACGAAGTAGTGTTGATTGTCAACACAGCCACTAAATGCGGCTTCACTCCCCAATATGAAGAGCTCGAGGCACTCTACAAGAAGTATCGTTCACAAGACTTCGTGATTCTCGACTTCCCATGCAATCAGTTCGGCCAGCAGGCTCCTGGCACCGACGAGTCCATACATGAATTCTGCAAACTAAACTTCGGCACAGAGTTCCCCCAGTTCAAGAAGGTGAAGGTTATTGGCGAAGATGCCGATCCTCTCTTCAAGTTCCTGCAGGAGCAGAAAGGCTTTGCCGGTTGGGATATGGAGCATCCTATCGCTCACATCCTTGACGACATGCTATCGAAGGAAGACCCCAACTACAAGGAGAAGCCCGATATCAAATGGAACTTCACCAAATTCCTGATCAACAAGAAAGGTATGGTAGAAGCTCGCTTCGAGCCGACCGAAAAGATAGAGAATATTGAGAAACAAATCGAGAAGCTCCTGAAGTAATCATTCAGGAGTTTCCAAACTACAAGTAGCCTATGGAAACAGTAAAGTGTTTGATCATTGGTAGTGGCCCTGCTGGTTATACTGCCGCCATATATGCCTCTCGTGCCAATCTTCATCCCGTAGAATACTGCGGATTGCAGCCTGGCGGACAGCTCACTCAGACCACTGAGGTGGAGAATTTCCCTGGCTATCCGCAAGGCGTCGACGGCAATCAGATGATGATGGACCTGCGCGAACAGGCTGAGCGTTTCGGCACAGACATCCGCGATGGCGAGATTACGCGCGTCGATTTCTCTGCCCGCCCCTATCATGTATGGGATGATGCAGGCAACGAGATTGTAGCCGAGACAGTCATCATCGCCACTGGAGCTTCAGCCAAGTACCTCGGACTCGATGACGAGCGCAAGTACAACGGTATGGGCGTTTCAGCCTGTGCTACCTGCGACGGATTCTTCTATCGCAAGAAGACCGTGGCCGTTGTTGGCGGTGGCGACACAGCCTGCGAGGATGCGCTCTATCTGAGTGGACTCTGCAAGAAGGTATATCTCATCGTGCGCAAGCCTTTCCTCCGTGCTTCCAAGGTCATGCAGCAGCGTGTCATGGAACGTGAGAACATCGAGATACTCTTCGAGCACAACACCCTTGGTCTCTTTGGTGAGAACGGTGTCGAAGGTGCTCACTTAGTTCGTCGCAAGGGCGAACCCGACGAAGAGAAAGTCGATATTGCCATCGATGGTTTCTTCCTCGCTATTGGCCACAAACCCAACACAGACATCTTCCGCGAATGGCTCGATGTTGATGAGGTGGGCTATCTGAAGAAAATTGACGGAACACCACGCACCAAGTTGCCCGGCATCTTTGTTGCAGGCGACTGCGCCGATCCCGTCTATCGCCAAGCCATCTCTGCTGCAGGCACAGGATGTCAGGCAGCCATCGAGGCCGAGCGCTTCCTGCTGGGACAGTAAAGAGTAAGAGGATTAGAATAAGAATAAGAAAGAGGCGGAGTCATCTCGATTCTGTCTCTTTCTCTTTTTCCTGTTAGCCTTTTTCTCTTGCAGCATTTTCAGGATTCTCTTGCAGCGTTTTCAGAATTCTCCACCCTACCGCAGCAACAAAGATGCTCATCAGAGGACTGATGAGATTGAAAAAACAGTAAGGAAGATAAGTCAGCGTGGGGACACCCAAGACGGTGGATTGAGTCATGCCGCAGGTATTCCAGGGTATTAAAACGGAGGTGACGGTTGCTGAATCTTCGCAAGTGCGGCTCAATAGGCGCGACTCATAGCCTTGATTGCGATAGGCTTCTTTATATATATCGGCATTCAACACGATAGAGATAAACTGGTCGCCTGTGGTGATATTGAGAAAGATGCCTGTGCCTACTGTCGAGGTTACCAAGCTGAGACGACTGCGCACGAAGCGTACGATAAGCTGCGTCAGACTTTCAATCATTCTGCTGGCTACCATTGAGGCGCCAAAACACATAGCACAGAGGATGAGCCAGATGGTATTGAGCATACCCGCCATTCCTCCTGTAGAAACAAGCTCGTTGAGTGCTTCATTACCGGTGTTGACAGCCGTTGCACCATAATAGGTGATCGCAAGACCACGAACCAGTCCCCCACCTATTTCCATCAGGATATGGGGCTGAAAGATCAGAGCCATAATGCCTGCCATAACGGAAGACAGGAACAGTACGATGAGTGAAGGAAGGCGACGGGCTATCAAGATGCCAGTCAGTAGCGGTACAATCAGCGTTATCAGGGAGATATGGAAAGTCGCAGACAGTCCCTCAGTGTACTGACTCACCTGTAGCTCTGTCTCATGATCAACATCCAGACCTGCGAAAAAGAAGATGGTGATAGTGATGAGAAAGGTGGGCATGGTGGTCAGCATCATGTAGCGGATATGCGTGAAGAGGTCAGTACCTGTGGCTGAGGAGGCCAAGATCGTAGTATCGCTAAGGGGCGACATCTTATCACCAAAATAGGCTCCAGAGATAATGGCACCTGCCGTCCACGCTTCAGACACACCCAATGCGTGACCAATTCCCAAAAGGGCAACACCAATGGTGGCTATCGTTGTCCAAGAACTGCCAGACAGAAGCGATACAAGTGCACAGATGATACAGGCGGAAACCAGAAAGAACTGGGGCGACATGATCTGCACACCATAATATATAAGTGTTGGCACAATGCCGCTGATCATCCACGAGCCAGCCAGCATACCTACACATAGTAATATTAATAAGGTAATAGATACTTCGCCCAGTGTCTTCTTAATCTGTGATTCGAATCGGCGCCAAGGAACGCGGTAGATGCCCATAGAGATGCAAACGCAGACGGCCATGCCCATCAAGAGGGCTATCTGGCTGCCTCCACTGAGTGAATCACTGCCAAACATCATGATGACTACTGAGAGGAAGCCAATGAGCACCAACACAGGAATAATGGCAATGAGAGGATGAGGAATAGGTACGTTACGTTCCATTTGGCTATATAGGTAAGATGAAAGATCAATGAGAAAGAAGTTCTAATTTCCTGACTTCACAATTCGTCATTCGAGCCACCTCCTGCATGGTCTTTCCGAAGTGGACGGCCTGAATGGCTTTGTTAATAATACCATGCCCAACAGCGAGAACAAGTTGATCAGGATAAGTCTCCGTAATAAATTTCAGGAACTGACAAGCACGTGACTGGAGTGCCTCAAGGCTCTCGATATCATCGGGCCACACTTCGTTTTTCAGTTCAGGGATGAAACGCCCCGTAAAGCCTCCCCAGTCGCGTTCGCGAAGCAAGGATGTGGTAACAACAGGAAGATGATGAGGCTCTGCCAGAATCTGACAAGTATCGACAGAACGCTTCAGATCACTGGCAACAAAGGCTTGGATAGGTTCTGTAGAAAGACGTGCAGAAAGCTCGCGTGCCTGACGAATACCCTCTTCAGTAAGCTGTCCTTGGGTTTGTCCCTGCATGATTTGTTGTACATTATCGACGGTCTCTCCGTGGCGTACAAGATACAAAATGGTCATCGATGGTGTAATTTTTTGTGCAAAAGTACAATTTTTAAGTAAATATTCGTACTTTTGCAATGAAATAATAATCTACAAAATGAAAATACTTCAAAGTTCTATCTTCCGCGCCTTGACGGCAATCGCTATCGGCGTTTTGCTCATCAAGTTTCCTGACAACACAGTGACAGGCATTGTGATTGCCATTGGAATACTGTTTCTGCTGTCGGGTATCATTTCAGTACTCTCGTATTTGAATGCACGCCGAAACAGAAACGAGTTCACAATCTATGATGCACAAGGACGACAGATTGGCGGACAGATTCCCATGTTCCCCATTGTTGGCATCGGCAGCATTGTATTAGGAGCCTTTCTGACCTTGATGCCATCAACATTTGTTGCTTTCCTGATGTACGTCATTGGTGCAATACTCCTTCTAGGAGCTATTACCCAGTTTATGACAATCATCAATGTGCGCCGTTTTGGAAAGATATCCTTCGGATACTGGATATGCCCTTCAGTGATTCTCATTGCCGGCATCTATCTGATGCTGAAGCCTTTCGATACACTTGAGACAACCATGATGGTATTGGGATGGCTCACGCTGTTCTACGGAATAGTAGAGGCCATCAACAATATGCTGTTCTACGCTATTCGCCGCCGTTGGGAGAAAGCACAGAACAGCATATCACAGATAGATGATGCCGAAGAGGTAACTAATAAGGACTAAACGCCTGTTACAATACCTTCGATATAAGTCTTGACAATATGAATGCCGGTCTTATTCTCCCCACCTGAGGGGATAATAAGATCGGCAAACTTCTTGGTAGGTTCAATAAACTGATCGTGCATGGGCTTGAGAACCTTTTCATAACGGTCGAGCACCATCTCAACAGTACGTCCACGCTCAACAACATCACGGCGGATATTACGAATAAGGCGCACGTCAGCATCGGTATCGACAAAGATTTTCAAGTCCATCATATCGCGCAGTTTCTTATAGTGAAGCGTCATGATGCCCTCAAGAATGATGACGGGCTTGGGCTCCACATGGACGGTCTCAGGAAGACGATTGGACAACACATAGGAATAGGTGGGTTGCTCAATAGCCTCGCCAGCCTTCAGGCGCTTGATATGCTCAGTGAGCAACTTCCAGTCGAAAGCATCAGGATGGTCGAAATTAATAGCCCGACGCTCCTCATCGGTCATTCCGGTCGTATCATTATAATAAGAGTCGAGTGGCATTACTGCTGCACAATGTGGGGGTAGCGCACTGGCTATTTTCTGTACGACGGTTGTCTTTCCCGAACCGGTTCCGCCTGCTATTCCGATGATTGTCATGTCAATATTATTTCTTGAAAGTAATTTTTATTTCAGATGATTCATAAAGGGGTTACTTCGCCTCTTTCATCACATAGACGATGGTCGGCAGGTGATCACTATAGCCATCAAGCCAAGCGCCACCTGCATGTGTGCGCAGAGTATTGCCCTTGTACTTACCCTCTTTCTGGAACAGATAGTCGCGACGGAATATCTCATGCTTCTTGAACTTCAAAGTCTCATAGGTATCTTTCTTATCCTTGATGAGCAGATTCGGAGTCATCACAATCTGGTCGAAAAGATTCCAAGCACCTTGATACATCAGGGTACCTGTGCGTTTCTTCACCAGCACATTGTACCAGGGGTTATACAAATCATTGGGACCAACCTCCTTGATCTCGGCTTTACAGCCCAGACAATCGGTCATACTCTTATTGATAGGGTCGTCATTCATATCACCCATGACGAATACTTTCACGTTGGGATCATCCTTGACCAACGAATCCTTGAGTACACGCACCTGCTTACCTGCCAGTTCACGATAATACGAAGTAGCTCCACGACTCGGCCAGTGACAAACAACGATAGTTACATGTTCGTTAGCAAGGGTTCCACTAACAGTAAGGAATCCACGCGTTGCACGATCCTTATCCTGCTCCAGATCATAGACATAAGGAACAAGTTTCACATTACGAACAGTGAAAAACTTAGGATTGTAGAGCAGTGCACAATCAACACCACGCTTATCAGGACCTTCAATATGAACAAATTTATAGCCACGTTCTTTCAACTCTGGCTGTGCAACAAGATCTTCAAGACAGCGACTATTCTCCACCTCACTGACACCGATAACTGAACAGCCCACTTTCGGCAGCATCGTCGTTCCCAACTCCGACAATACACGAGCCATGTTCTTCAGCTTGTGAGAATACTTCAGGCCGTTCCACTTGTTACGACCATCAGGAAGATACTCATAGTCATTCTTACCCTCGTCATGACAAGTATCGAAAAGGTTCTCCAAGTTATAGAATCCGACTCCGTAAACATTGTATCGTTTCTCCTGAGCCTGAGTGGCAACGTTCCCTATCAAGAGCATTGCCATGAAGATAATAATTTTTCTCATATATTAGGTTTGTGTTATTAACAGCGCAAAGTTATGAAAAATAACAATAAGGTACAAATTTTTCTATAAGAAATTGTGAAATAAAAGAAAACGGGCATCCTCGATTCTCATCGAAGATGCCCTTAACAATCATGTACTAAAAGCAAACAATAACCTAAAAAACAAATCTAACTATGGAACATTCAAACATTTCGAAACACTTTTCGATTCTGTTCACGATGCAAAGATAATGGATTATTCCAATGCGCAAAAGGGGAAAACCCTAAAACAAGGTAGAGTTTTCCCTAAATGATCAAAATTGTGTATTATTGCAGAAGATGTTCGAGCATGGGGATGACGATACGTCCACGATGCAGCTCGATGAGACCTCGCTGTTGCAGGGCATTAAGTTCCCTGCTGATATAGTAACGACTTTCCCCCATCTCGGCTCCAAGCTGTTCCATACGGATAAACAACTCCTTTGAGCCAGCTGGATAAATGGAATGGTCAATAAAGAAGCGGATAAGCCGTTCCTGAAGATTTTTGGGAGCACGGCGCCATTGCTTATGACTACGCTGTTGAGCAAGTGTAGCGAGAAGATTCAACAGGTTAAGACGAAAAGTCAGGATATCATCAAAGAGACGAAGCACTTCATCCTTTGAAAGGAGAATGAAATGACAGTCGGTGACAGCACGCACAGTATAGGTATAACGCAGAGACAAGCCAAAAAGTGATTCAGGCTGAATGAGCCAAGGAGCTTGCAAGGATTCGTCCATATGATAACTGCGGTCATCAGGAAAAGATGTAACCTTCAGTGTGCCTTTCACGAGGAAATAGTATTGCGAACACATCTCTCCTTCGGAGACAACAGTCTTTCCTGCAGGAATCTTCAGAAATCCAAAACGGGTATTACCCGCCATCTGAAGCATTTCAGCACTACTGATGCCTTGAAACAAGGAGAACTGCAGCAGCTGATTGCGGAATTGTAGATTGCTCGCCTCCATAGTCCAACTACTCGTTGATCTTCTCCGCTAAGGCAGGCGAATACCACACCTCCAACGCGCCTTCCTGATTAGAATAGATGATATAAGCCAACAATTCAGGATGACTATCAAGTAATGTCTTTGCAGAATCGAGTCCCATCACCATAAATGAGGTGGCATAAGCATCGGCTGTAGCACATTCGGCAGCCAGTACAGTGGCCGAGAGAATACTATGCTGAACAGGATAGCCCGTGTGGGGATCGATAGTGTGAGCATACTTACGACCGTTCTTATAATAGAAATTACGATAGTTTCCACTGGTAGCCATCGCACGATCAGTAATATTCAGAACAGTCTGTAATTCCTGCGACACTTGAAGGCTGTCGTCAACTGGCTTGGTGACGCCGATACGCCAAGGCAGGCGACTTGGGCTTACGCCCTTGGTCACCACTTCACCGCCAATCTCAACCATGAAATTAGACACTCCATTCTTTTTAAGCACACGAGCCACGCAATCAGCACCATAACCTTTAGCGATGGCACTGAAGTCAAGCATAACACGAGGATCAGATTTCGTTATAGTAGATTGCTCCTCATCGAACGTAAGACGATGCATACCAATAATCGAACAGAGGCTATCGACTTGCAAAGGAGTAGGCATCTGTTCGTTTTTGAAGCCGAATCCCCAGGCATTGACCAAAGGGGCTACCGTGACATCAAAAGCACCTTCGGTATTCTGATGTACCTTCTCGGCGAGTTTGAACACTTCCTTGAACTTAGATGACAATACAGGCTTTTCACCTCGATTAATCTGACTGACAGTAGATTGTTTATTGAACATCGAGAACTCGTCATCGACTTCTTTCATCGCCTTCTCAATTTCCGCAGACAAGTCGTTCTCACACTGATAGGTTATGGAATAGGTAGTACCAAAGATAAATCCTGTTTTATGATGATAAGGCATCGACTGTTGCTGGCGAACAATATAGATTGTGCCGACAATCAAGAATAGCAAAAGAGGTATCTGCCAAAACAACTGTCGTTTGTGTTTAACGTTGTTGTTTGAGAAAGAATTTGAAGTTAACATTGTCTTAAGTTAGTTTGGATTAGTAATCGTTTGCTTTTAAGTATGCGGTTAGATATCGACTGAAACATAGAACGTGTAGCCTAAGACTGAAGTATCTTGTAGACCATAGCCTGGCACATACCATGATTTCCCAATCGAGCCATCATTACTGGACATTCGGACTCGATAACGGGCACTCCATCCTAGATGAACAGGTCCATAGACTTTTCCATCAAGCCCGAATACGACCTCTCCCCAATGTTGGCGACACTTCACATCGGTCATTGTGAAAGTGGTCGGCCACTTCCAATAGGGATCTGCAAACACAGGATGATCGATATCGACAGAATAATTAGTGAAGCCATAGCGAAGTCCGACAAACACACGATTGCCCGTATGTTTATTGTTCATAATATTCACATCAGCACCTATACGGAAATATGGTGCGGTTGTTTTGTAACTAATCTCCGTAACTTCATCATAGCTGTGATTGGCACGACCAAGTCCCACCTCGATAATGGGAAAGTACTGATCATGAATATTCAGACGAAGCGCGCCCTCATACTGTCCATAGGTCCCCAACTGCGTTTGGGCAAAGCCTGCCAAATCGAACGAAACGGCAAAGCCACGAAACAATGGAATCGTGTCCTTTTCAAGTTTCAAGAACTTCTGGGCGCCAACATCCAAATGGAATGCCAGCAATAGCAACAGACTAATTGCGAGCCTTGAAATAGATGAGTATATGCGGGTTGTCAGGAACATAATCAATGAATGATTTTGATATCTTTATGCTGTCAATACCATTATGAGTGCATCGCACATCATTAATCTGATGGAAATAAGACACACCACAGTCAACAGATTCGAAATGTGGGAAATCGGTCTTCGACAACCATACAGTATCAACAACCGCAAGTCGGAAGGTCTGGAATATCAGGGTATCAGCAGCACGCTGATAACTCACTGGCAACTTGAAAGACACAGGCTTCTGGGCCTTATTCAGCAAGATTGTATCAGTTCCGTTCTGCCGTACCGTCTTGATGGTGAGCGTATCTTTAAGCGTATCTTTAAGATGGTAGATACAGGCCACCGTATTCTGAACCGGACACTCTATGGAAGAGCATCCAAGCACGACGAATAAACAGGCAAAGAGAAGATATCTCATATTGTAGTCTCTACTTGATAGTCATTACGGCTCTGCGATGAACGGCTAATCAGATCGCCAAGGAAGCCAGCGAGGAACAATTGGGTACCAATCATCATCATAGTCAGGGCAATATAGAAGAAAGGCGAATCGGTAACCAAACGCTGTTGAATACCGTTGGCCAGACACCACAACTTGTCGGCACCAATGATGAAGGCAGCAAGAAAGCCAATGAAGAACATCAGCGATCCCAGGAAGCCAAACACATGCATTGGCTTCTTGCCAAAAGTACTAAGGAACCAAAGGGTGATAAGGTCAAGATAGCCATTGACGAAACGGTTCCACCCCATGAACTTCGACTCGCCATACTTACGAGCCTGATGCTGGACAACCTTCTCTCCAATCTTATCGAAACCTGCATTCTTAGCCAAATAGGGAATATAGCGATGCATCTCACCATAGACCTCAATATTCTTCACCACATCACGGCGATAAGCTTTCAGACCACAGTTGAAGTCGTGAAGGTTCTTAATGCCACTAACTTTTCTCGCAGTAGCATTGAAGAGTTTCGTAGGAAGGGTCTTTGACAGGGGATCGTAGCGTTTCTGCTTATAACCACTCACAAGATCGAACCCGTCTTCAGTAATCATGCGATAGAGTTCTGGGATTTCGTCGGGTGAGTCCTGAAGGTCGGCATCCATCGTGATAACGACATCGCCTTGGGCCTTAGCAAAGCCACAATAAAGCGCAGGACTTTTACCGTAGTTACGACGGAACTTGATGCCATGCACATGCTCTGACTGTTCCTTCAAATCACAGATAATCTCCCATGAACGGTCAGTAGAGCCATCACTAATGAAGATAACCTCATAACTGAAGTGATGCTCGTTCATCACCCGTTCAATCCATTTATACAGTTCACCAATCGACTCCTCTTCATTAAAAAGAGGTATAATTACTGAAATATCCATTTAATTGTTGTTTTGTGACTTTTTAATAACTACTGCTATAGGAAATCCGAGGATGCATCCCAATATCAGATTTGTAGTAAGCATATTGAGAGCCATGTCAATAGGACGCATTGCTCGCATCTGAGCCAGGCTTTCATTCATAACGGTACTCATCCCATAGTCGGCCATCATCTGACGTGCATCCGCATTTTCCATCATAGACTGCATCGTATGCAACAGGAATCCCTTGTCGAGATAAGCAAAATAGCCATACTGAACAAGAGCAAACAGAAGACTGCCATAGAAGAACATCATGGCGACATAAGCCCACCCCCGACGAAAGGAGATAATACCTCCCAACGCATGATCACGAAACATCTGTAGTCGTTTCGCAGCAACAAAGGGGGTTACAAAAACGAGGATGATTGCTATAAAAAGCAGAATAGGATTCAAGAGCCCTGCAATATAGCATGCGAAGGCGATTCCCCACAACAATGCCATGATAGCACCATCAACTCGGGCAAAAGCTTTTAATTGTATATATTCTCCAGGTGTCAACGTCGACTATATTAATGGTTTGAGAGGGCAAAGTTACGAAAAAGTTAGCAGTTTAACGCAATGAGCGAATAGTTTTTCAGAACTATTACGTAAAAAAAGTTAAATCAAGAAAATATATCCCCTACCCTTCGGATTTAATGATATCTTTTTAGTACCTTTGCACCCGCTTTAAGAAAAACATGGGCAAGTCCTATACGGCCAGCTCCCTCGGAATCCTCCAGGACGGGAACGTAGCAAAGGTACTTGGTTGTAGCGGCGCGATGTAGACCGCTTGCCCACCCGCCTCTTTAGCTCAGTTGGCCAGA
>Ga0265298_10003436_pt1 | contig 20930 bp, 16 predicted proteins | sample AusTroGonzalo_MG_3_FD_193486 | JGI IMG/M metagenome (GOLD analysis project Ga0265298, IMG submission 193486) | Bovine rumen microbial communities from tropical cattle in Woodstock, Queensland, Australia - Gonzalo_01 | ecosystem: Host-associated > Mammals > Digestive system > Stomach > Rumen ... | reverse complement strand
AAACGCACCGAGTTCATCAGCACCAAGTCCACCATACCCTCAAAATCAGATTCGGCTCCGATGGGCAGATGCAACGGCACGGCATTGGCACCCAGGTACTTATGCATCTGGTTGACGACCTCTTGGAAGTCGGCACCCGTACGATCCATCTTATTGACAAAGGCGATGCGGGGCACGCGGTATTTGTCGGCTTGGTTCCACACCGTCTCCGACTGGGGCTCCACGCCACCCACCGCGCAAAACACCGCCACCATGCCGTCGATGACACGCAGCGAGCGTTCCACCTCGACGGTGAAGTCAACGTGACCAGGAGTATCGATGAGGTTAATCTGATAGCCGTTCCAATGTGCGGTGATGGCTGCCGAGGCGATGGTGATGCCGCGCTCCTGCTCTTGTTTCATGAAGTCCATGGTGGCCTGGCCGTCGTGGGTCTCGCCCACCTTACGGTTCACGCCTGTGAAGAATAGGATACGTTCCGAAACCGTAGTCTTTCCAGCATCGATATGCGCAGCGATACCGATGTTTCTCAATTTTGAAGTGTTTAAACTCATTATTTTATACTGATTTTCAATTCATTACAATTCTAAATCGGTCTCCCGATTTGAGCGGCAAAAGTACGGAAAAATTTTGGAATGGCGATTTATATCCAGGTTTTGTTTTCGTTGTAACAAATCTATGGCTTCACTCAATTTCAAATTGCCTAATCTGGGCAACATTATTTACTTCACGCATTGTCTCACCCAATCTGCTCCCATCATAAAATGAATATTGAAGGCTTGATGATTCAATTGAATGTTTTTTATCAGAATTGCTCGTAGAAAAATAATACCTCTTGTCGAAACTCAACAGTTCCCTTCGTTTTTCCATTTTGCCCTGATTGCCCATTGGTGTGTGTATCGGATTCAATACTATATCACAATTATTCAACAAGTCAAAAAATCGTCTCTCCAAATCTTTTCTATTCTGTAGCCGAAAAATAGGGCAATTGCCTTCTTTCTGGATGTTCTTGATGATGTTAATCTCACCACATTGCAAGACCAAACATTTCTTTTTCTTAATGTTGAAAATGCGTTTGGTTTCAAGCTCGTTAATATAGCGCTCACATAACGGTTCGTTTCCTTCAATTTCTTGAGACGAAGCAAAAAACTGATTAGTAAACATGTTCACTAATTGACCATGTTCGATTCGGAACAGACAATTCTTTAGTCTAATGAAAGAACTTTCTTCTACTTGCCTCACTTCAAATAGAATCAAAGAATCTTTGTTAACCACCTTGGTTACTAATTCTACGCAATCATTTTCATCAAGAATTGTATGGCCGCAAAATAGTACAATATCAGATTTCGACTGGTTAATTATATCAACTACTATATCAATGCGTTTTTTCCTAGTAATGCCCCGACGCAATGAAACTAATTCGACTTTCATAGGACTATTTATTTGATAATTTTACCAATTCTCTTTAGTCCATTATCACCCAATCCCTCAATCAAATACGCCCCCGAAGCCCATTCGGAGACATCCAAGCGGACTTCCGAAGCTCCTTTAGTCGAAACCGACTTGACGAGTTGACCCAAAGCATTGTAAATGTTGAGAGTCTGCATTCCCACGGCTTCAATCGTGATGATGGATGAGGCGGGGTTAGGATAGATTTTCAAGGAATCCGTTTGGCTTTGATAATCTGTCACTCCCATTGGGTCAAAGGTGTCGTTGCCGTCGGTGAGCCATTCGAGACTGAAATTATAGAACACCGTCGAATAGCCTGAAGCACCCGCATAAGCTTCCTCAACATAAAGTCCGATGGTGCCATCAGGCAGGATGCAAAGCGAGGAATAGGCCGAGCTATAGGGCACGATGCATTTCTTCACGGGCCAGGTCTCGCCTTCGTCATAGCTCACATAGACCGTCACATCAGTACGCGAATTGCCGTAAGGCACTGAATGCAGCAGACGGTTCTTGTCGTGACCTTGATTCTCAGAGGTGTAACGAATCATGTCGCCATTGCAGGCAGGTGCGGTGATGTCATACCAAGTCGAGGTGGTAGGTTGCCAGGTCTCGCCACCGTCCTCGGAGATGTTGTACCAACGGTTACCCGCATGTCGGATGCTCATCAAAATGCGACCGTCGACCAGTTCCGTGACCTTGGCTTCATCGCCCGAAGAGGAAGCCCGACCCGACACATGCCAAGTCTGACCGTTGTCATCGGAATAGACGGCGTGGTTGTAAAGCACCTGCTGCGTGTTCTCGCGGATGGCGGCCACAAACATAATACGACCCGTCGAAGTACGCAAGCCATTGCCCGAACCGAAGAACGAAGCGCGCCAAGTGCGTTGCTCGGGTATGATGCAGTTGTCACCAAAGATGAAGTTGGTAATGTCCTCGGCTTCCGTCCAAGTCTGGCCGTTGTCGTAACTCTTACAGATATAGGTACGAATGGGATTCGACGGGGTGGAGTACCACAATCCAGGACCGCCTACGAAGCCCGCAATGAGGCCATTGGCATCATTACTCCACGCCAAGGCGCAGTCGCCGAAGCCGTGGTTGACGCCCGTACCCAAGGCGATGGTATAAGGCTCGCTCCAAATGTGACCACCATCGGTGCTACGGTTGCAGACGATGTCGATGTCCTCGGGCAAGTCGCCCTCGTTGAATTTACGTTTGTCAGTGGCCACCACGATGCTCCCATCCTTCGCCGTAATGATGGCAGGAATACGGTAATTCGTTGAGTTATAGTCGCCAGGCTGCAACAACAAAGTATGCGCAAGGATGATTTCACGGCTACCTGTAGGCGAAGGATTGGCAAGGTCATAGGTCTCTTCTGCCGTCGTAATCGACTTCAAAGAAGCGTCAATCATGTTGCCTTCGGTGGCATTGTCGGCCACATGCGCCACAACCCAGAGATAGTTGGTGCCCGAAAAGAGGTTGCCTTGCAAGTTGCAGGTCAATTCGCCCGAGGCAGGCACGACACTCCCGAGCAAAGTGGCATTTTGGGGATGACGTTCGTCGAAAGCATTGACCGTACCCGTGGAATAGACCTTAATCTCCTCAATATCATTTATATCCGTTGTTCCCTCAAGGTTCAGTACCAAGGATTGCAAGGCGACCACGGCATTGTCGCCGCCAAACGAAACCGCCGCTTTCAGCAACACATCGTTGGCGTTTCCACGACCTGTCTTGCGGGTGTCTTGGGTCAAGGTGACGTTCAGGATTTCGGTGCCGCCAAAGCTGAAATTGACCATCTGGCCATCATGGCCATGACCCGAGAGGTCTGTGAGTTGATTGCCATTGATGTTGGCCGTAGAAAAGTCGTATGCGGCAAGCAGGTTGTCTTGCATGGCTGTAGTAAGACTGCTTAATTCGCTATTATTCAAATCAATACTTATCTCGTTGGCATTCAGTGTCATGTCATAGAAGCGTACATTACCAAACGATCCGTTGCAGAAGTTGGTCTGTTGTCCGCCACTGTTGCCAGCCCCGACGAACACATCATGCGTGTTGGTGACGGCCCAGTTGCCTACCGCCGCTGCCCATGCATTTTGGGTCTCACCATTGTGATAAATCCGAATCTCGTTATTAGTGCGGTCCACAACCAGTGCGAAGTGCATCCACTCCCCTGCTGGCACCGTGACGCCCGTATAGACCGAAAGGGCATGTCCCGAAGTGGCCGTAGGCGTGTTGAGGCCCAAAGACTGGCCAGCACTTCCTGTGCCAAAGAACTCATAACCTGTGCGTTCGTTGCCTGCACTCTGCACCGACATGTCGCGCTTACAAACGTAACGCGGGTAACTGGTATAGGTCTCGTTGCGCACCCACCCCGTAAGGGTAAAACTCTGGTTTGCAGCTATATTGAAGTCTTCATGATGCGGAATGACCATATATTGGTCGGTGCCATTGAAAGTGATGTAATGGTTGGGTTGCGCGAACGTAACTATAACGGTTGTCAGCAGGGCAACAAGGGTAAAGAGCTTTTTCATAGTACATAGAATAGATATAGTGGATTAAACACCAATGTTTTGAGTGCAAAAATAGTCATTAATAGAAAAAAGCAAAAAAATTATGGTTGTTTTTTGGATTTTCGGGTTTTATAATTGGATTTTTGTGTATTTTTGCCACAGAAAAATTGGTCGATGACCGCAACGGGTAGCTTCACGCCTAAAAAGGTGAGATTATTGTCGGTTCAACTCCGACCGCCAGTTTAAAGAGAGCGACGAAACATCGCTCTCTTATTTTATCAAGACAAATTGAGGGTTTTCAAGTGACTCTTCACTAACAAATCCCCAAGATTTTGCGGCGTTAATGATGGTTTTTCCATTCAACTTATAATTTGGATGCACCACAACTTTCACCAGTTTTCTTGCCTCATACGGATGAGTGAACACATAAACAAGTTCTTTCTGTGCCGTATCTTCATAGATATGGAGAGGCATAATCAATGCTTTTTCAATCAAATCATAATGCTCGACAGGTATTATCGCCCCCTTTTTCGACTTCGGATGATGCGCATATTTGAAAACAGCTTGTTGTGTCACCACAATGGATACGGATTGCAAAACAACACCTTTGTTGCACATATCCTCTACAACTTTGTCATCAACTTGCGCAACCACAATCATTTTCCCATTGCCTCTCCCATTGGCCAGCAACTCTTCGGCAAATTGCCTAAGACTTCCACGATAATAGTCCATATCAATTTCCCCAATTGTCCCTATCCAGACTCCTATAATTAATAGCCTCGGCTAAGTGTCCCGTTTGGATGTTCTCACTGCCGTCAAGGTCGGCGATGGTGCGCGAGACCTTGAGGATACGGTCGTAAGCGCGGGCAGAGAGACCAAGGCGGTTCATGGCGGTTTTCAGGATGTTGCGGCATTGTTCGTCCAAATCGCAATACTTTTGGATGAGTTGAGGTGTCATTTGCGCGTTGGCATGGATGGTGGGATATTCCGCGTAGCGTTCTTCCTGAATTTTTCTCGCTTTGATGACCCGTTCTCGCACTGCTGCACTCGACTCTCCACTGCTTTTGGCCGACAAGTCCTTGTAATCCACAGGAACAACCTCCACATGCAGGTCGATTCGGTCCATGAGCGGTCCGCTGATACGATTCAAATATTGTTGCACCATGCCTGGCTTGCAGGTACATTCTTTGTCGGGATGGTTGTAATAGCCGCAAGGGCATGGGTTCATCGCGGCCACCATCATGAAATTGGCCGGAAAATCTACCGTCATCTTGGCACGCGAGATGGTCACGATGCGGTCTTCCATTGGTTGGCGCATCACTTCAAGAACAGTACGCTTGAACTCGGGCAGCTCGTCAAGAAAGAGCACACCGTTATGGGCAAGTGAGATTTCCCCAGGCTGCGGATAGGTGCCGCCCCCTACCAAGCCCGCATCGCTGATGGTGTGGTGCGGACTACGGAACGGGCGCGTACGCACCAACGAAGCATTGCGTCCGACCAAGCCTGCCACGGAATGGATTTTGGTGGTTTCCAAGGCTTCGGCCATGGTCAAGGGCGGAAGGATGGTGGGCATTCGCTTAGCGAGCATGGTCTTGCCGCTACCAGGAGGACCAATGAGAATGACATTGTGACCGCCTGCCGCAGCAATTTCCAAGGCACGCTTGATGTTCTCCTGACCTTTCACGTCGCTGAAATCGAACTCGCAGAAAGCTTCATTGCCAATATCAACGCTATCGATGGCAACGGGCTTCAAAGTAGTGTCACCATTAAGGATGGCCACGACTTCCGACAAAGTCTCCACACCGAACACCTCCAAACCCTCCACTACGGCAGCCTCGCGCGCGTTAGGTTTTGGAACAATGATACCTCGGAAACCGTCTTGTTTGGCCTTAATCGCGATAGGCAGCGTACCCTTGATGGGGTTGAGCGTTCCGTCCAAAGAAAGTTCGCCCATGATGACAAACTGCTCCAGCCGGTCTGCGGTGACCTGTTCCGAAGCGGCCAAGATGCCGATGGCGATGGGCAAGTCGTAGGCCGAGCCTTCCTTGCGGATGTCGGCGGGTGCCATATTAACAACGATCTTCTTGTGGGGGAAATAATAGCCGAGGTTGCAAATGGCCGCCTCTATGCGTTGTTGGCTTTCCTTGACCGCGTTGTCGGGCAGCCCGACCAAAAAGAAATTGATTCCTCTGTCAATGTTCACCTCGATGGTGACGGTGATGGCCTCAATGCCGAAAAGGGCGCATCCGAATGTTTTTACTAACATGATTTTCTGGTTTAAAGTTTTACGCTGCAAAGATGCAAACCCTGTCAAGACAAAGCCGTTGAACAAACGTTTATTGTCGACTGTAAACGTTTGTTGTCGTTTGCTGTCGGATATAATGTTGATTTTCAAAAAGTAATAGTTTTATTTCAATTACATCCGTTTCTTTGCCTGTGACCAACTTTTCATAGCGAATCCTGTTTTGAGGGTTTTTGTGAGAAATAATAACGCCAAAACCATAATAATCTGATAGTTATCCGACAGCAAACGACAATTGTCGACTACAAACGTTTAATCAACGGCTCGTTTTTGGAAGTTGACGTTTCTTTGCGACTGCAAAAATTCACAAATCCCACAAGAAATGAAAAATAATCCCTACTTTAGCCCAATGAATGCAATCCAAAGCATGGCGCAGCAAACTTTTGTCAACCAGAAACTTGACTTCGTTGAAGAACTGGTACTCTTCACCGATTCCCACATTTTCCTCACGGGAAAAGCGGGCACAGGCAAGACTACATTTCTCAAAAATCTGCCGATGAAGACCTACAAGCGCATGGTCGTGGTGGCACCCACAGGCGTAGCGGCCATCAACGCGGGCGGACAGACGATTCATTCGTTCTTCCAATTGCCTTTCGGACCTTATGTTCCTGGATCAACCGTCTCTACGAAGGCTCCTTTCCAACAGCTTAACAAGAAGAAAATCAACCTTATGCGAAGTATCGACTTGCTTATCATCGATGAAATCAGCATGGTGCGAGCCGATGTCTTAGATGCCGTTGATGCCGTTTTGCGCCGTGTGCGTCGCTCATCGAAGCCTTTCGGAGGCTTGCAACTCCTGATGATTGGCGATGTCCACCAACTTGCGCCCGTGGCCAAAGCGGAGGAATGGGAAGTGCTGGCTCCCTATTATGATACGCCTTATTTCTTTGGAAGCCAAGTACTTAAAAAGACATCGTATATATGCGTTGAACTGGAACACATCTACCGTCAGCACGATGAGGATTTCATCAACTTATTAAACAAGGTGCGCAACAACCAAATGGACGCGGAGTGCGTTTCCATGCTTAACATGCGCTATAAGCATAATTTCAAACCCGATGACGACGAGGGTTACATCACCCTGACGACCCACAACTATCAAGCCGACCAAATCAACGAGTCGAAATTGGCGGCCATTGAAGAAAAACCGCTGATTTTCAATGCAGAAGTGCATGGGATTTTCCCCGAAAACACCTTTCCGACCAAGGAGGAACTGACACTAAAAGTCGGGGCGCAGGTGATGTTCGTCAAAAACGATCCGTCGCCTGAGAAGGCCTTTTTCAACGGAAAAATCGGGCGGGTTGTCGGCTACGATGAAAAGGAAGGTACCGTCACAGTGCTATGTGGCGAGGAACAAATCAGCGTTTCGAAGCTCAAGTGGCAGAACATGGAATATGCCATCAATCCTGAGAATCAAGAAATTGAGGAGAAGGAAATCGGCAGTTTCACGCAGATTCCTTTGCGGTTGGCTTGGGCCGTCACCATCCATAAGAGCCAAGGCCTGACTTTCGACAAGGTCATCGTTGACGCGGGACAGGCTTTTGCCCATGGGCAGGTGTATGTCGCCCTCAGCCGTTGCACCTCTTTGGAAGGCCTTGTGCTGAAAACGCGCATCTCCTCAAGCGCGTTGGTCAACGACTATTCGGTGGACAGGTTTGTGGAAAAAATTCCCGAACTCGAACCCACACAGGAAAAAGTGGATGCCTTGCGCCACGACTACGAGATGGAGACCATGCTCGAACTCATCAATTTCGATGGCATCTACAATGACTTCGTGAAATTGGTGAAGGTGGTTTACGGCAACGATACGCTCTTTGAAACTGCTATGATTCAAGACCTTTCGCAGCGGCGCAACAGGATTTATGAGGAGTTATGCCAAGTGGGAACCAAGTTTGAAGGTCAAATTAGGAGGCTTCATGCCGAGGTGCCGTCGTGCGAGCAGAATCCAGCCTTGCAGGAACGATTGATAAAAGGTGTGGCCTATTTTGCCGAACATCTGAAAAACATTGCCTTGGGGTTGTTCGATTTGCCCTTCAAGACCGACAACAAGGCTGTAAACGAGCAAATTACGGATGCCTTGACACCTTTGCGCGAAGATATTTTCTTGAAATCGAGTTGTTTGGAGGCGTGCAAAAATGGTTTCTCGGTCAAGGAATACCAGAAAACCAAGTCCGTCAAGGTGTTGGAGTCCGAAAAGGCAGGCAAGAAAAAGGTGGAAATCAAGGATGATGTGATGGATAAAAGCCCGCTTTATGCCCAGCTGCGGGCGTGGCGTTCACGCAAAGCCGAGGAGCTGGAAACAGAACTCTACGCCATTATTCCAAACAAACCGTTGAAAATCATCGCGCAAGAGAAGCCTGTCACCTTGCAGGCCTTGAAGGAAATCGAAGGCATGGGTACCAAGCGCGTGAAGGCCTATGGCACTGAAATTCTTGATATTGTGCTGCGGTTCATGGGCGAAAATCCTGCCGACACCAATTTTGGCCCCATGCCTGAGGAACCTAAGAAAAAAGCCAAGAAACCAGTGGGGGAAACCTATCGCATCACCAAAGAGATGTTCGACAGCGGCATGTCGGTCGAGGCCATCGCCAAGGAAAGGAATTTGGCTGTCAGCACCATTTTCAGCCATTTGGTCCGCTTCGTGGAACAAGGCACCCTTGGGGCTTCTCAAATCATTGAACCAGAGAAATATAACGAAATTTTAGAATATTTTGAAGCGACCTTCGACCCGCAAATCAACAGTGCTCGGGAAGTGCTTGGCGACGCCTTTAACTACGGTGAAATCAAGGCAGTTCTCGCTGAATTGGAACGGGAGGGGTTCTTCGAGAACACCTCTATCGGAGAGGATTGACGTTCTTTTTGTCTCATTTTCAACCAAATATACTATGTTAGACATCAAACTCCATTACATAGAAAGAGGGGAAGGCCTTCCTCTCATCCTACTTCACGGCAACGGCGAAAGCAGTGATTACTTTGAGCATCAAATCGATTGCTTCTCAGTCGATTATCGTGTCATTGCCTTTGACACGCGCGGCCACGGACAATCGCCAAGAGGTGACAAGCCCTTCACTATCAAGCAGTTTTCGGAGGATTTGAACGATTTCATGAACGAAAAAAGCATTGAAAAGTCCATCCTTTTAGGCTTCTCCGATGGCGGCAATATTGCCCTGACTTTCGCCCTGAAACATCCAGAAAAGGTTGAAAAACTGATTCTTAACAGTGCCAACCTTTTTCCAAGCGGAGTAAAACCTCTCTACCAATGGCCCATCGAAATGGGCTACCGCGTTGCAAAACGATTCGCTGGAAAATCAAAAGAAGCGAAGAAAAACGCCGAAATGCTTGGCCTGATGGTCAATGAGCCGCATATTGCACCTGCCGAGCTTGCCCAATTGACGATGCCCGTTTTGGTCGTGGCTGGCACGAAGGACATGATTAAGGAATCGCACACAAGGCTCATTTACAACAGTTTGCCCAATGCGCAATTGGCCATCCTCAACGGCGACCATTTCGTTGCAAACAAAAACCCAAAGGCTTTCAACGCCATGATAAAAGCTTTCCTTTCGGGTTATTCCATCCGCCATTCCACCCTTGACGACCTGCCGACCATCCTCCGCCTCCGCGACCAGGCGCGAGAAATCATGCGCAGCTACGGCAACACTTTCCAATGGCCCGACGGCTATCCTCGAGATGACATGTTTCGGAAAGACATCGAATCGGGCGGCAGCTACGTCATGGCCGATGCCTCGGGAACGATTGTCGCGACCTTTGCCTTGCTGCCCAGTCCAGAAGTGACTTACAAGGTTATTTACGACGGCCAATGGCTTGACAACCAGCCTTATCACGTCATTCACCGCATCGCCAGCACTCCCAATTCACACGGTGTGTTGGATGCCATTTTGGACTTTTGCGAGGCTGTTGCGCCCAACATTCGCATCGACACGCACGAAGCCAATGTCATCATGCGGAAAGGCTTGGAAAAACATGGGTATAAATATTGCGGCATCATCCACCTCCTCAACGGGGACGAGCGCATGGCGTTCCAGAAAAACAGAAGCTAATTACAAATCCATGTTGCTTTGGGCACGAAGTTGGTTCGTGTCCGGATTGAAAGCCATCAGGTTGCCCATGCCTGGTTTGTCGGTCTCATAAACACCGTTGTCCAAGGCAATGAAATCGTAGGCTTCGTTGTTCTCAATCACCGTGGTCATGAACACGAAATCGACGGGAATGTGGCCGTGGATGATTTTCCTGCCGTGCGACTTGCTGTAGTCCACCTTGAAGCTGCGCGTCCACATCATGCTTTTCGTGTCCTCAAAAGGCTTTGCAGCCCTGAAATTCATGCCAGCATGGACGAGGATATAGTCGTCCAACTTGATGTAAGGCACACAGGCGTTCATCCAGTCGATATAGCGCTGCGGAATGTCACGCGGATGCTTGACGCCGAAACTCTGCAAGGTCGCCTTGGCCCCCACCGCTTCCCATTCCTTTTGCTCAGCGTGCTTGGCGCCAAAGAGCTTCTTCTTCTTGTCGGCCTCAAACGCCTTGACGCACATATCCTCGTGGTTCCCTTTAATGAAATGTACGTCATATCCTTCTTCCTGCAGGTGCATCAGATAGTCGATGACGCCTTTTGAGTCGGGGCCTCGGTCGATATAGTCGCCCAAAAAGTAAAGTTCATCGTCTTTCGTGACCATGAGTTGGTTTTCAAGCAGCACCTTCAGGGTTTGCAGGCAACCATGAATATCGGGTATGATCCAGCATTGTGACATAACAGTAAATATTTAAAATAAATTGTTCAAATTCAAAGATTTATATTGTTTACGAAGCTTCGTCTTGAAGGTCCAGCGCACATCGGAGACACAGCGACGGAGCAGTTCAAGATAATCGACGAACAGGGGATAAGAAAAATAGAGCAGCACCATGCCACCCAAGGCATACATCCACGGCAGGTGACAGAACAGCAGCACCGTGCCGACGATGAAAATGATGGGAAAAAGCACAAACTCCACACCATAGCTGACCGTGTTGCCAAAGGCGGGGTCTTTCAGTTTTCCCCTGATAATCCAAGTGGTGAGCCATACGGGAAGATTGATTGCCGCCGAAGCCACGAAATAAGGCAGCCCAATTATCAGCAGGGCCAGTTTCCACAAGGAGTTGAGCAACGGGTACTTTTTCGCCGTCGAGGTGACAGAAATTCTCTGGCGCACACGCTCCTTGGCGAAGTCCATCACGCGCTCGAAAAACTTTTTCGCCTCTTCAGGATTCTCTTCCTTGAATTTCAACACTTTATCTACCGTTGCCCGATTGCGAAGCATTTTCTTGTAGAGGCCTCCGGCGCGTTTCTCGTTCTTCATCTTCACGATTTCCCAAATGGCATCATAATCCTCATCGTCAGGGATATAGGTAAAGAGTTTGGAGATTTCCTCGTGAAGCAAGTCCTTGAGGTGGTTGATGGTGACGGCCTCGTTTTCCTCGGTGGTGTGTTTCAGAAATTCCGTAACATTGATTGGATCGCCAAAATTAATCAAGGCCGTGCTGCGGAAACGGAAATAATCACCGTATTCGATGGCCGTTGGGATAATGTAGACTGGACTCTGGTCGCCGAACTGCTTGTTGGCATCCAAAGCGATGTGGAACAAGCCTTTGCCCATGCGCATCAACGAATGCTTGGTGCGGTGGGTGCCTTCGGGGAAGAGGTAGAGGTCGACATGGTCGTGAAGCACATCAACGGCCTTGTTCAGCGAGTCGTCGTTTTGGCGCACAGCGGCCACCCCATTGCGGATGCGGAAAATGGGCAAAATGCGCAAAAAGTGCAAAATCTTGGCCACGGTCGGATTCTTGAAAATGTCGCCGCGCGCGATGAACACCTTCTTGATGTTGTCCGAAGAAAGTAGCACCAAGGCGTCCATCAGCGTGTTGCTATGGTTGACGCCAAAAACCGTGGCAACATTCTTGGGCAGATTTTCCTTGCCTTTCACCTCAAACCTGCGATAGGCGCGGCGCGTGTGCCAATTCACGTAAGGCAGCAAAAACGTATACCAAAAGTCCGGATCTTGTATTTTCTTGGCCATCCTCTGTTGCAAAATGAAGGGGCAAAAGTACACAATTTCCACCAAACCAGACCCTTTTTTCTACCAAATTGATTTTTTTACTAATTTTACCGCCTCATAAAGCATCATAATGACACGGATTTTCATCACGGCCATGGCTTTTTTGCTTCTGTTTTCGCTTTCTCCGTCGTGCCAAACCGACCGGAAAACGAACCCCGAAATGGATAGCATTGCGGACACCCTCATTGCCGACAAGGTTATCCCGACCGATTCCATGTTGCTGTTGGCTTTCAACGGGCGGGCGGACAGCACCCGACAATCCCTGATGCAAGTGATGGAAATGGCCGCTGACAAGATACAGAATACCAACAATTTAAAGAAAACCAAAAGAATTTCCGACTACGACAAGACCATCAAAAAAACGGCCAAGAAAATCGGTTGGGACTGGCGGTTGTTAGCTGCGCTCATTTATCAGGAATCGAAATTCCAGCCCGATTTGGAGAGCAGAAGCGGTGCTTTCGGCCTGATGCAACTCATGCCCATCGTCATGGAACGCTTTGAAATCGACTACGACTCGTCACCCGAGGAGCAGATTGAAGCCGGTGGAAAACTCATCATGCATTTGGACAGTTGCCTCGAAATCAAAGTGACCAACAGCGCGGAACGCGTGAAATTCGTCTTGGCTGCCTACAATGCAGGCTTGGGACATGTGTATGACGCTCAACGACTTGCGGAAAAATACGGCAAATCTCCCGACATTTGGAACAATAATGTAGATTTTTTCATCCTCAACAAGTCGAAGGCGGAATATTACAATGACCCCTGTTGTCGAAACGGCTATCTGCGTGGCATTGAGACGTATCGTTTTGTGGAGCAAATCACAAAAAGATACCACCATTATAGATTAATAATAAACTGAAAATCAATCGAATAACAATGAAAAAACTTCTATTTCCCTTTTTTCTCGGACTGATGCTCTTGGGCAGCCAAGCAGCTTTTTCTCAATCTTTCAATGCTGGCCTTATTGCTGGAGCAGCTTTCTCGCAAGTGGATGGCGACAGGTATGCCGGTTACAATCAATTGGGCTGGACGGCGGGTGCCTATGCCAATCTGCCCATTTCCAACCATTTTGCCATGCAAACCGAGCTGCGCTATTCTCTTTTGGGTGCGCATTCCTCTGTGAAAGAAGTGGTTGAGTATAACTATCAGCCCTACAACCTCCGCCTGCATTACGTTGAAATTCCGTTGATGTTGCGCTACGACTTCGGGCATTTCACCGTCTATGGCAAAAAGCTGGATTTCATCAGTTTGGAAGCTGGCGTTAGTTTGGATTTACGCATGAGAGCCACTGAAAACGTCAACGGCGACTATCAAGTGACCACCTCGCGTTGGAACTTTTTCTCCATGACTGGCAATGCGGGCATACATTTCGACATCACCAAGCACATAGGTCTTGGGGCGCGTTTCATGTATTCCATTGTACCGATTCGCTTCTCTGGCTATCAGGGATGGTTCATCAACCAATATTATAACAAGGTAATTCAGTTCACTCTGACTTACAACTTCTATTCTCCATTGCAATAAAGTCGATGTTCCTTTTCAAGCCTTCAAATCCGGCGCGTTGCACGGCGGAATGCTTGAAAAGTTCCTCAAAATTAGCCTGATTCAGGTTTTCCCAATCGGATTTGCGCATGGCCAACAGCCGTTCCGAAGGTTGGAACTCAGGTTCCGAATTGGGCAATGAAAAACGATTGTAAGGGCAAACGTCCTGACAGATGTCACAGCCGTAAATCCAATTATTGAATTTTTCAGGATTTTGTCCTTCGAGGCTGCCTTTGTATTCGATGGTCAAGTAGGAGAGGCACTTGCGCGCATCGATGCGGAAAGGAGCCTCCAAAGCTCCTGTGGGACAAGCATCTATACACTTCGTACAACGTCCACAACGATTGGTCAACTCTTGACCAGTTTCGGTCAAGTCCAAGGGCAAAAACAAGTGTCCAATGAAGAAAAACGAGCCTTTTTTGGGGTGAATCAATGCTGTGTTTTTGCCGATGAATCCGAGACCACAACGCACGGCCCAAGCACGGTCGAGGACGGGTGCCGAATCAACGAAAACGCGGCAACCTTCCAGCTTTCCCGTCCGCGTTTCAATGCGTTCCAAAAACTGGCGCATTTTCCGCTTCAATACCTCGTGATAATCAGCACCGTAAGCGTATTTGGCAATCTTATAATTGTCAGTTTCGCCCAGTTTTTGTTTCGGAAAATAGTTGTAAAGTACCGTGACGATGGACTTTGTGCCTTCCACCAAGAGACGCGGGTCGTAGCGTTTTTCCTTGTTGCGGTTGAGATAACTCATCTCGCCTTCGCACTGGTTTTCAAGCCATTGCTCCACATGCGCCGACTCTTCTTCCAAAGCCGCCGCACGGGCGATGCCACAAGCGTCGAAGCCCATTTTCTCGGCTTCCGCCACAATCCAATTTGACAAGTTTTGCGTCATTGCGAACAAAGTGAAGCAATCCAGGCCATTAACCACTTATTCTATAGACTGCTTCGTGCCTCGCAGTGACACAAGCAATTCCATTGTGAATCAGAACGGAGCGATTGAAATGCCCACCGAAAGCGGATGAATGACGGGCGCATCGTGGCCGACCTCAAACACAGGGTTCAACTGATAGGCAGCAAACACACTGACCCACTTCCAGCCAATACGCAACGTGGCCGAATAGTTGTATCGCTCAAGGTTTTTGATGTAAGTCTTTTTGTCATGGACGATATTGCCGTTTCCGCCGGTGAGAAGGTCGCCATCGGTGAAGTCGGGACCCACATATTTGGTCTTGCCCATGACTAAGATGCCCAACTTGAAGCCCACGCCAATCTTGATTTGGTCCTTGATGCGGAAACGCAGTTCCAACGGAACGTCAACATAGTTGGCGTTGACCTTGAAGCGCTTGAAGTTCTCCAAATCGCGGCACTGGACATACTGCAATGTGTCGGCGTATGGATTCATGATGTGGCTGTAGGAGAAGTAGTTGTGATGGCTCATGCCCGCACCGATGCTGACCGTATGCTTCGAGCTTTCGCCCAAGGGGAAGTTGTAGGTGATGTACCAATCCACGCCTTGGTTGAAGCCTCGGGCATCCCAATTGTCGCTTGTGCCGAGTTGGAAATCATGGAAAAGGTCGAAACCGACGGTCACTTTGTTGTCGGTCTTGTTGGCGATAAGTTGGGCAAACGAGGTCGCCGAAATGATCAATGCGATGAGGGTAAATAGTGCTTTCTTCATGTTTATTCGTTGAATTGTTTGTTGTTGAATCGTCTAATTGTATCTGTCATTGCGAGCGAGGCGTGGCAATCTATCTGGACTGCTTCGTGCCTCGCAGTGACGCATAGCGTATTATAGCTTTAAATCCTCCATAATGACACTGCGTTCGTCGAGCAGCCTATTGAGTTCTTCGTCGCTGAGGTCGGGGTTGCGCAGTTGCTTGTCGATGGCGGCCAGCTTGGCCTCAAGGTTCTCGTTGGTGCCGGGGATGTCGGTCAATTGCTTCTCTTTCTTGATAGGTTTGGCCTGCGGCATGGCGCTCTGAACTTGCTGGTTTTCACCCGTAAAGTTCTTCAGTTGTCCCATCACCATGCCCACCATCTGTTTCGTGAACGGGTCGAGTTTGTATATCTCGATTTTCATGTCATTCTTCAACTCGTCAAAGTCTTCGAGGAACATTTTCAACTGCTCCTTCTGCTCCTCGTTGATGCCTGGAATGGCGTCCAAGTCCTGGTTTTCCATCAACTTCTTGAACATGTTCAGGAGGTCGTCGAGGCCGTTATTGAGGTTGTTTTCGTCCATCTATCTATTTGTCAGTTATCAGTTGTTCTGTTGTTTAGTTGCCTGCCGATGTGTTTTACGGCAGATTCGCCTCTCAAGGCGGGCGGGGATGTCACAAAAACCATTCCGACTGCAAAGAAACGCTTTTTTTTCGGATTGATTGTGACAATTTGGCAAATTTTTCCGATTATTGCAACCTAAACGACACGACAACTCCTAACTCCAAACTTTTAACTCCAAACTGACAATTATGGATTTCAACACGATAAAGGTGCAATTGGGCGAAAGCATGGCCTGGGTCAACCTCGACCGTCCCGAGGTGCGCAACGCCTTGAATGCCGAGTTGATACGCGAACTGACCGAAGTTTTCGATTGGCTCAACAGCCGTGACGACATCCGCGTCATCATCCTGAAAGGCAACGGAAAAGCTTTCTGCGCTGGCGCCGATTTAGCTTATATGAAAGAGATGGCCAGCTTCAGCTATAACCAGAACATCGCCGACGCTGAGAAGCTTTCCAAACTGTTTCAGACCATTTATTTCTGCAACAAGGCGGTCATCGTCTGCGTTCATGGCGCCTGCATCGGCGGAGCCAACGGCATCATCGCTGCCGCCGACATCGTGATTGCCGAGCGGGAGACCAAGTTTGCCTTCACCGAAGTGCGCTTGGGCCTCACGCCAGCCACTATCTCGCCTTTTGTGGTGAGCAAAATCGGCAACACCGTGGCCAAGGAACTCTTGCTCACGGGTCGATGTTTCACCGCTGCCGAAGCCAAGGATTTCCGCTTGGTGAACGCCGTGGTCGACGAGGCCGAAATGATTGACACCGAGCGCCAATACATCGAACATTTCCTGCACGCCTCCCCCGATGCCGTGGCCGAGTGTAAGAATCTGCTCCGCATGGTGACGGGCACCGACGACCCATTCAACCCCATTTTCATGCAAACCTCGGTAGCCATCGCCAACCAACGCGTTTCCAAAGCCGGTCAGGAAGGCATGAAGGCGTTTTTCGAGAAGCGGAAACCGAATTGGGAATAAATCCGAGTGACTTATCAACAGCATTTGTTGAAAAAAATCCGACCCGAAACGTGATTTTTTCAGCTATCGGTATGCAGTTCTTTTCTATCTTCGCAGATTGAAAGAGTGAGGAGGAAATGCCTTTTTGCTTTTTCATAAGTTACTAAATATCAGCATAATGAAACCAAACCATATATCTACTGAGTTTGAAGTGGACTTGTTCAGCGGCTTGCAGGAGGCCGAAATTGAACAGCATGAGCCTGTTTCTTACGACAAGATTTTGGAATCGCGGAAAAGTACCAGTTTCGCAGCCGAAAGCTTTGAGGGTTTGGACGAAGTTCAGCTTGTTGAGAAAACGGAAGCCCCTGCGGAACAGCCTGTTGCCGCTAAGGAACCCAAAATCGAGTATCATGCCCATCCCATCGAGGAGGTGAAAGCCGCCGCCAAGGAATATTTCCACGGCGATTCGCTGGCCGGTGATGTGTGGGCCAACAAATACGCCCTCAAGGACAGCGACGGCAACACCTACGAGCTGACGCCCGACGAGATGCACCATCGCATCGCCCGCGAGGTGGCCCGCATCGAGCGCAAATACCCCAACCCACTGACGGAGGAGGAAATCTTCGAGGTGCTGAAGGACTTTCGCTACATCGTGCCCCAAGGCAGCCCCATGGCCGGCATCGGCAATAATTTCCAAATTTCCTCATTGTCAAACTGTTTCGTCATCGGCAACAACGGCAACTCCGACTCCTACGGCGGTATCATGAAGACCGACCAGGAGCAGGTACAGCTGATGAAACGGCGCGGCGGCGTGGGTCACGACTTGTCGCATATCCGTCCGGCAGGCAGCCCAGTCAAGAACTGCGCTTTGACTTCCACCGGCGTGGTGCCTTTCATGGAACGTTTTTCCAACTCGACCAAAGAGGTGGCGCAAGACGGCCGTCGTGGTGCCCTGATGATGAGCATCAGCATCAAACATCCTGACTCAGAGGCTTTTATTGATGCAAAAATGACCGAAGGCCGCATCACCAACGCCAATGTCTCAGTACGCCTCACTGATGAGTTCATGCAATGTGTCAAGGAAGGCAAGCCTTTCATCCAACAATATCCCATCGATTCGCCCAACCCGAAATTCACCAAGGAAATCGATGCCCGCGCCCTGTGGAACAAAATCATCCACAACGCTTGGAAATCGGCGGAGCCAGGCGTGATGTTTTGGGACACCATCATCCGCGAGTCCATCCCCGACTGCTACGCTGACTTGGGATTTAAGACCTTGAGTACCAACCCTTGCGGTGAGATTCCGCTCTGCGCTTACGACAGTTGCCGACTCATCGCCATCAACCTATACAGCTATGTCGACCATCCCTTCACGGCGGAGGCGCGTTTCAACCACCAGCTTTTCTCGAAACACGTGGCCATCGCGCAACGCATGATGGACGACATCGTTGACCTCGAAATCGAGAAAGTGGATGCGATTTTGGCCAAAATCGACTCTGACCCCGAGGATGCTGAGGTGAAACGCACCGAAATCAACCTTTGGAAAAGCATCCGCGAGAAGTGCCTGCAAGGACGCCGCACGGGCATCGGCATCACTGCCGAGGGCGACATGCTGGCCGCCTTGGGCAAGCGTTACGCCTCCGACGAGGCCATCGCCTTCTCGACCGAAATACAGAAATTGTTGGCTTACAACGCCTACCGTTCTTCCGTCAACTTGGCTGAGGAACGCGGCAAGTTCCCAATGTACGACGCCAAGCGCGAGGAAAACAACCCCTTCATCAAGCGGTTGCGCGCTTTGGACGAAGACCTTTACCAAAAAATGACCCGTGTGGGCCGCCGCAACATTGCCATGCTGACCATCGCCCCAACGGGCACGGTGAGCATCTGCACCCAAACCACCTCGGGCATCGAACCCGTCTTCATGGTGGCCTACAAGCGCCGCCGCAAGGTGAACGCCAACGACAAGGACGTGCATGTGACCTTCACCGACGTGACGGGCAACTCGTTCGAGGAATACAACGTGTTCCATCACAAGTTCCTTACTTGGTTGGAAGTCAATGGCTACAATGTGGATGAAGTGATGCAATATGACGACGAGAAACTGAACGCCGTCATCGCCCAGTCACCTTATTATAAAGCCACGGCCAACGACATCGATTGGGTGAACAAGGTGAAAATGCAAGGCTCGATGCAGAAATGGGTCGACCACAGCATCAGCGTGACGGTGAACGTGCCGAAGGACACCACCGAGGAACTCGTCAGCCAGATTTACATGACCGCCTGGGAAAGCGGCTGCAAGGGCATGACGATTTACCGCGACGGCTCGCGCGACGGCGTGTTGGTCTCCAAGGACGACAAGAAAGAAACAAAGAAAGACGCTCAAAATCAAGACGGTGAACGTCCGAACGACATCCATGAGAACTCAGCTCCGCCCCGCCCGAAGGAACTGGAATGCGACATCGTGCGTTTCCAGAACAATTACGAGAAATGGATTGCCTTCGTCGGGAAGCTGCACGGCAAGCCCTATGAGATCTTCTTGGGCAAGGCCGAGGATTTCTTCCTGCCGCCCTACGTCGAGAAAGGCGTGATTATCAAGGAGAAAGTCAAGGGTGAGACTACGCGCTACGACTTCCGCTACACCGACAAGGACGGTTATGAGGTGCTGATGCAAGGGCTTTCGCGCTCGTTCGACAAGGAATATTGGAACTACGCCAAGCTGATTTCAGGCATCTTGCGCCACGGAATGCCCATCCAATATGTGATTGAGCTGGTGCAGAACCTCAACGTGGAGGAAGACAGCATCAACACGTGGAAGAACGGCATCGCCCGCGCGCTGAAGAAATACGTGCCCGACGGCATGGTGGACGAAAAGGAAAAATGCCCTACCTGCGGCGAAAAGCTCGTCTTCGAGGACGGCTGCAAGCATTGCAAGAACTGCGGCTATTCGAAGTGCGGGTAAACTGAAACGAAAACAGTTGTTTTTTTATCTTCATAATGGTGGTCGCCGGCAGTAATGTCGGCGGCCTTTTTTATGCCTTCATCTCGTCGTAATCCGGCAAATGGTCCATCGGCTGCAAAACACCGTTTTCCACTTTGAGGCAATGGCAGTCGGCACCATTGTAAAGCAGCAAAAACTTGGGCCGAAGAGCGGAATAATAACGTACGGCCTGGTCGAGGGTCTTGGCGGTGATTTTCACGCTTTGCGCCTTGCATTCCACTATCATCAGGGGCGAACCGTCGGAACCGAAAACCACCGCATCGCAGCGCTTGTCCAAGCCGTTCACCTTGACGGAATACTCCACAGCCACAAGGCCCGCCGGCACATGCAGATGCTCCACCAAGAGATAAAGCACCTTCTGCCTGACCTCTTCTTCGGGCGTCAGCGCAACGTGGCGACGGCGCAGCGGGTCGAAGACGTAGGTCTTGCCCTCGCGTTGTTCCGTCTTGAACCATGACAGTTTTTGTTGTTCCATAGCGGCTGTTTTGTGACGACAAAAATAAAAAATAGTACTTTTGCCTCAAAATCCAAGCCATGAAAAAACAGATTCTTTTCCTTTTGGGCCTTGTTTTCTCGCTTTGCGCCTGCCACCAAAAAACGGATTCCCTCATCGGGGAATGGGAGGCCGACAAAGTGAACGTACAATTCGACGAAAGCCGCAGTACACCCGAGATGGTGAAACAAATCGGCAAGAGTGAAAAAAACAACTATTTCATCATCGACAAAGATTCTGTGTTGGTTTTCAATAGTTTGGAGATGGAGATGATAGGCCGTGTGACCACCGACAAA